>ERZ773037.96-NODE-96-length-43351-cov-3.468103_pt1 | contig 43351 bp, 39 predicted proteins | sample MGYA00511466_ERZ773037 | MGnify/ENA primary metagenome ERZ773037 (study PRJEB29015, sample SAMEA2738146) | human oral metagenome | biome: human oral; feature: human-associated habitat; material: saliva | place: China | collected 2202 ... | reverse complement strand
TAATCAGAATATGCTCCCTAAACTATCAAGGATAGTTCTTGCTGGTGAAATTCTGACAAAAAAGCTCGTAGAAAAACTAAATAATAAATTTCCAGATGCAAAAGTCGTTAATGGATATGGTCCTTCTGAAATTACAATATTAACTTCGGCTTGTGAAATTTCAGAAGATATGTTGCATCAAGCGGATAATCTACCTATAGGCTACGTATTAGAGGAGGCTACATACTGGATTGAGCAGCAAGCGGAATCTAAAGACGCTAATATCGAAGAAGGTGAACTCATCGTAGTAAGCGATAGCGTATGTGATGGATACTACAAACAACCAACTTTGACCGAAGCTTGTTTCTTTAAATTTGATGGTAAAAGAGGGTATAGAACCAGAGATTTAGTATATAAGAAAGATAACTTACTTTACTTTAAGGGAAGAACTGACTTTCAGATTAAGTTAAATGGTTATAGAATAGAGTTAGAAGATATAGAAAATAATATGAGAAAAATAGATATTGTTTCTAACACTGCAGTTGCCCCTATATATCGAGATGAGAAAGTAGCGTACATACAGGCCTTTGTTGTTTTAGCAGAAAGAAATGAAGGGAGCTTGCTTAAGACGAAGCTACAAATAAAAGAAGAACTTAAAAAGAGAGTTCCTAGCTATATGATACCAAAGAAAATTACAATATTAGATAAACTTCCTATGAATAGTAATGGTAAAGTAGATAGGAAAAAAGGAGAAGGAAGGTACAGCGGGAAATTATATGAGTGATGTAATAAGGTTCAAATTAGAGGATAAGGTTGTTTTAAAGCATATCTTTGATTGCGGGCAATGTTTTAGATTCGTTTGTGAAGAGGACGGGTCATACTCGGGTGTATTTAGAAGGAGTTTTATCAATGTGTCCTTGCAGGAGCAAGGAAATATAATGAAAGTTAAAAGAATTTTAGGTGAGAGCATAGATGAAGAAGAGCTATATCGGTTCTTCGATTTAGAGAGTTCATATGAGCGGATAAAAGAAAAATTTAAAGCGAAAGATGAGGTTATGAAGAAAGCGATTTTAAAGGGTGAGGGCATACGGATATTAAGGCAGGATTTTTTTGAAACGCTCATAACATTTATTATTTCGCAAAACAACAACATTTCACGGATAAGGAAGAATATTGAAAGCATATGTGCTGCTTATGGAAGCGAAGTGGAGGCGGGAAGCGGCATATATGCATTCCCGACAGCAGAAGAGCTTGCGGGTGCAAAAGAAAAGGATTTAAAAGCGTTGAAATTAGGATATAGGGCAGGGTACATTGTAAAATCGGTAGAGCACTATATAAAGAAGAAAGATCGCATACAAAGGTGTATTGAGAAGTTGGCAAAGGAATATGAAAAGCAAGAAGAAGAGAATTTATTTAACGAACTAATGAAGTTCCCGGGAGTTGGAGCGAAGGTTGCGGATTGCATAATGCTGTTCGCTACGCCATGTAAGAACAGATTTCCTATAGACACGTGGATTAAAAAAATTATGGAAGAAAAATATGCAATGAAGGTTGAGAGCAAGAAAGATAAGGATAAAGTTCAAAAATTTGTAGAAGTAAAATTTTCACCCTATGCGGGAATAGCGCAGCAATATTTGTTTTACTCCGCTATAGGAGATTAGATTTTTTCAAACCCGAATTCGTTCGGCGGATTTGGAGACGAGTAGATCGTTTTGTTGTGAGTAAATATTACAAAGCCGGGAGGCGCACCATTCGGCTTTTTCAGGTATTTTTTCTTAAGATAGTCCACAGGCACATTTTCAGACTCCCTTGCCTTGCTGTAATATGCTGCAATTGATGCAACGGAGGCAATCAGATCATCGGAAGGAGAAGAACATTTAAGAAGAACGTGACTTCCGGGAATGTCCTTTGAATGAAACCAGATATCGTTTTTTTCTCCGACCTTTGAAACTATATATTCATTTTCCTTACTGTTTCGTCCCACAAAAAGCTTATTCCCATTCTCATCTACGAAGGTAGCGGGAGAAATGGAGCTTTTTTGAGGGCGTTTCTTCTTAGCCCTTGTTTGTTTAGCCTTGTAATAATTTGCGGCGATCAGATCTTCTTTTATCCTTTCAAGCTCCGCAAGAGATTCGGCAAGCGATATGAACGAAAGGGTGTTTTCTAAAAACTCTACTTGCATTTTAGCTAAGTTTATTTGCTTTTGCTTTTCTATAGCTGCAGTCTTGGACTTTGCGTATAGAGAATAGTATTTTTGCATATTTTGTGCCGGGGATAAAGTCGTATCTAGAGTTATGGTTATCTCTTCTTCGCTGTTGTAATCGAGAAGAGTTACGTTTCTTTGCCCCTGTTTTAATTCATGAAGGTGCGAACTTAGTACGTTTGCGTATAACTTGTATTTTTCATTTTGCAAAGCCTCATCAAGCTCACCCTGCAAGACATTCATTTTAGCGGAGAGTTTGGATATTTTGGAGCTACATAATTTGGAAAGTTCAGTCTTTAGGCGTTTATTCTCTCCCGCATTGCCTCTGAGCACATAAAAGTCCTCTACGCAGGACGAAATGCTTGGATAATCTTTTGATTGCAGGCTAATTCCGGGTGTTTCGTTTGACGAAGGTATCTCATTAGAAGAGCCTACATCTTCGGCTGCGCCTGTGAAGTTTATGATGTGAAAATCCAAGGGCTTTTCACGTGTATTTGCGGCAAAATAGATCTTAGGAGTATCAAGGACCCCGGCATATGAATGCGAGGCGAGGGCTGCGGATACATTCAGCAAGGCGGATGCAAATGTAAATTCGGTCTTAAAAGTTGCAAGCCATTTTGAGACCGTAGGAGATATTCCGCCTATATTATTCAAAAAGAATCTATCCGAAAATGAAATTTTATTTGTTTTTGAAAAATTGTCCTCTATGTCTTCGTGCTTCAATAAATTTGCAGAATCAATCTCTTCGTCTTGAAGTGACGTGCTGAATGAAGATAGAAAGGCGGAATCCTCTTTGAGCAGCGCTTTTATCAATGCTATCCCGTTACGACTTGAAAATGTTGGAAGAGGAATCTTGTTTTGCAGAGGAGGATAGGAGTAAGGAATCCCTTGCAATACCTCTCTACAGGAGAATTTCTGGGGTTCAATGTGTTTCACACTATCCACCGTGTACAGTTTGTCATTGCGAGGTTCTGTTAAAACGATATTGCTGTGTTTGCCCATGATTTCCACTATCAATATTTTTTGAGTTACAAAGCCCATTTGATCCTTTGCTTCAAGATGTATTTCCACGATGCGCTCAAAGCCTTTTTGTTTAATCTTGACTATGTTGGCACCTTGAACATGCTTTCTCAATACGGTGCAAAAGGCGAAGGGCTTTTTACTGTTTTCGGGGATGTCGTCTGTTGCGTGAATCCTTGCAGATTCATTATTGCAGGAGATGAAAAGGTTTATTTTCTTCTTGTTTTTATGCATGGAAAAAATGATCTCGTCGTAGGTGGGACTTACGATTTTATTTATTTTTGCACCGGCAAACATCGTGTTTAATTCATCTGTAATGCATCTTGTAAAAATTCCATCAAATGCCATAGCCATCATCCTTTTGTAATAGAGAGAGTATATAACCCATGGTAACAGAAATTGATAAAAATACAAGTTGCTATTAAGTAAACGATTAAAAACTAAAGCAAACGGAGAACAACATGTCGACCATTGTCGAATTTTGCCGATATATAACATTATTACTTTAAAGAACCTATAATTTCAGAACGATCATTTTTTGAGAAAAGGAGGATTTTAGAATGACTAAGGAAGCCAACATTCTTATTAAGACACGTGGGGTGGTTCATAAGATAAACGTTATGGACATTTGTTACGTAATTTCCAAGGGGAGGAGGGTGAAAATTCGCTGTATCGATAGAGAATTTGTCCTGTGCATGGAAAGCAAAGAATGCAAGAGGGTCTTTGAAGGATATTTACATGCATGCGGCAGCAGTCTGTTTGTAAATTTTGGCTGGGTGAATAGAATCGGAAATTATAAGATTTGCTTTGAATGCGGCGATGAAATAGAAGTAGGACACAACAGGTATTACAGACTAAAGGCAAACTATGTAAAAACTATGGGACTGCTTACAGGAGAAAAATTGAAGATATATGACACCGGAGTACCGGTATAAATTTACTAAATAAGTTGCATAGCTATAGTTTATGATCTATTGATTCAGTGAATTGGACGAAGTCGACCCCTTTTGTTATTTTTCGGCTTATCCTTTTTACAGAATAACAAGCTCCATTTTTCTTGATATGACTAAAGGGGATCGTTTTGTTAATTGCAAAGCCGAGAAAACACTTTATTAGTGGTAAAGTCGGATGTGTTATGGTACAATGTGTGTAATTATCGTTGTTGCGATGTGCCATTGGGATAGATGGCGTGTATTTGAGCAATTTTCAATTTGGAGATTAGTAATATGTGGAGAAGGTATATGGAAATTACGTATAAAATTTTGGCTGTTGTGCTTGCAGTGATTTTTTTAGTGCCAGAAGGCACTCTAGCAGTAGGTTACGAAAAAGAAGTATACGAATTAAGCAGAGATACCGATGTTATTATAAGGTATATTAACATAGATAAGGATATGAAGGTAGAATTTGATAGGCAAAAAGCTATCAATGATGGAGTTAATAAGAACGCTATTCGGATGGGTGATGAATTTATGAAATACTGCACGTATACGCACAATAGTATGTCGCAGAAAATAACACAATTTAGGTTCACAATGTCTATACATGGCAGATATTGTGGGCCAAGGCACTCAGGACCAGGGAAGCCAATTGATAAGCTTGATGCAGCGTGTAAGGCACACGATGAATGTTATGCAAAAAGAGGACGTCATAGATGTTCGTGCGATCATGCATTATGGAAAAGATTGATAAAGGTTATTCCTAAATTACACGGTAAGGCAAGGGCTAAGGCAGAGGCAATGCAAATATGGGCAAAAATTAAATCTTCGATTAAAACTAAGTCAGGTGGTAATTTTTCATGCAGAAGATAATTGGTTTTCTACATAAAAGTAGAGTGAGAATATTAAGGGATAAAGTATATAGGGTGAGATTTTTTGCTGTATTGTACTTATTTCCTATTGTTGCTTATGGTGTTATTTTATCTACTATTAAAGGGACGGAGCTAAGTGCATCGTCATTTATAGTGGATTCGTTCTTTTTTGTAGAACACTATTCATTATTAATCGCCTTTTTAGCTACTATAATTTTTTTAAACAAACTTGTTCCTAAGATAATTTCCGGATTTGTGTATGCACTTGTGAGCATAGAGATGACGTTTATTGTTTTTTTCAATGCAATATATGCATATCAGTTAGTCTTATTTTTGAGTGGCCAATCGGCTGTATTAATAATAGGAATTGTGTTAGCCGTCAAAGTTAGGCTGTTTGAAAAATCTCTTAAGATAGTTCTTAATTGAGGGTGATGAAAGCATCTAATTTAACCATCCTTGTTAAAACATTTACACGTGAAGAACTACAAGATCTTAAGTCCTCGGTGAATCTTTTTTCAATGTAGGCACTTATAATTATGCCAAAAAGTCCTTTTTCGTTGACATGACTAGGAGTGATGCTTCGTTAGTGGTAAAGTTAGGTAAAATGTTCTGTATGTTTTATTATTGTGGCATTGCATAGTTACTACTAGGGCAGCATAGGCATAAGAAATATTATTAGGGAGGGTTTTTTGGACAAAATTAAACAATGTAAATTGTTGATTGTAATTTTAATATTATTGATAGTAGCAAAGATCGTTATAGCAAATTTTGATGCTATAAAAGAAACGTATAAAGGTTATTATTATAGTTTTGCGGTTTCTAAATTTAATAAAATTTCGCAAGATATGGACATTGAAAAATTGAGCTCAGAAGAAAAGAAAATAGCAATATTTTTTGGCAGAAAGACTTGTCCCGATTGCGTAGAAGCGATTTTTAAAATAAATGATATCCGTAAAAAGTTTGAAAAAAGTGGCTATAAGTTTTATTATTTTAATACAGAAATGAAATTATCCAAAATTAACAAGCGTTTCTTAGAGAGAGGAAATAAAATTGATGAAATACCGGCTATATTAGTATTTAAGAATAAAAAAAACAAAGATATTATATGATATGGATGGGATAGAAGTAGATAAAATTTTTAAGAAGAAGGACTGAAATGAGCGTGAAAGTTAAAGAAGTTTTAATTAAGGTTATAACCTTATTGTTGGCTATAACATTTTTATTACCTAGCAACATTTTTGCAGATAAGGGACAAGAAGAAATAGATCGCGAAACAAAAAATATTAAAACAATAGTTAAATATATCACTACAGGTAAACATAACGAGGCTGTGTTTAATAGGGAAAAATGGTAAATACTGTGGTCATGGACATTCAGGACCGGGTAAACCTATTGATAGGCTAGATGCTGCTTGCGCAAGACATGATGAATGTTATTATAATAGGGAGTATCACAGATGTTCATGCGATGAAAAGCTAAAAAGGGAATTAAGTAGAATGAAATTACGTGGGAAAGCAAGAAGGGTAGCTTTGGTTATGTGTGCATGGTTTTTTTTAAAACACGTATTAGAACTGAGAAAGGTGGATGGCTTGCATGCAGAAGATAATTGCAAAGATTTATAATGGTAAAGAGGTAATTGCGAAATCCAAAATAAAAAAGAATGTGTTTTGTTTATTTGCGATTATACTGCCATGGACATATTATTTGATTATTAATGTATGGTTGTTCATCTCAAATTTGCAGGAGAAGGCTGATTTTTCCATTGATTTAACTAAATGTTTCATAGGTGAGTGGATTTCATATATTATTTCGCCGTTTGGGGTTATGCCGTTTTATACTGCATTAGCATTTTTTGCTACAATGATTTTTTGGAAAAATCCAGCTACTAAGATTTTAATGGGAGTCTTATATGTTTTAGCATTATTAATACAAACGTTATCAATTTTTGGGATGATATATGCATATGAAATTTGGTATTTGGCGGGGCCGCATTTAATTATAGTACTGGCAGGCATACTTTTAGCCATAAAACTTAAATTGTATGAGAAAAATGGAAACTATTCATAAGGTTTGTATAGATAAATGTTTTCTGAAATGTAGGTGCATAAAATTATGCTAAAAAGTCCCTCTTTTGTTGATATGACTAAGGGGGAACCGTTTCGTTAGTGGCAAAGTCGGGAGGGGAGACGGCTATGCCGACAACGAGTACTTTCGTTTGTTTGAGTTATCGCTAATTATGTTATAATGTTCAATGATTGTTGTAAAGAATACAAGGAGGTCGATATGAATATTGGAGCAATGGTGGCACTTGGAATAGTAGTGCTTTTGGTGCTATATGTTATAGCTGCTTACAACGGTTTTGTTAGGCTTAAAAATATGGTGGAGGAAGCATTTTCTACCATGGATGTATATCTTAAAAAAAGATTCGATTTAATACCTAATTTAGTAGAAACCGTAAAGGGTTATGCGGCTCATGAAAAGGGCACATTGGATGCCGTTACCAAGGCAAGATCCATGATTGCGCAGGGCGGTTCTGCAGAGGAACGAATGGAAAACGAAAATATCCTCTCAGGCGCTTTAAGAAGCCTGTTTGCCGTAAGTGAAAATTATCCTGACCTTAAAGCGAATCAAAATTTTATGGATTTGCAAGGACAGTTGAGCGCTTTGGAAGAAGATATCGCAAATTCCAGAAAGTATTACAACGGCGTTGTAAGACAGTTCAATACCAAGACAGAGGCATTCCCTTCAAATATAATTGCATCCATATTCAAGATGACTAAAAAGCCTATGTTTGAGGTGGATGATGCACAGGAAAGAAAGAATGTCAAAGTATCTTTTTAAAAGATTGTTTATCTAGGAGGATGATTATGGACATACATTCAAAAAGAGGTGGTGTCAAACCCGCTTTGGCAACCATTGCTACGATATGTATGATTTTATCTGTTGTTATAGTGATCAAAACAGATGTATGGACACTTGTTAAGGGGAACATTTCACAAACGAAAGTGGCTCCCGTACAAAGGGATGTTAATTTTGATACAAAAAGATTTGACGTTGATGCACAGGTGGGGGCGGACAAATCCATTGATATCCAAGAAACCATCGATGTGGATTTTAAAAATCCAAGAAGGGGTATCATTCGCACGATTCCAAGAACCGGAACGATCAAGTATAAAAAAGACGGAAAAACCAAAGAAACGCAATTCCGAATGAATATAAAAGATGTAAAAGTTGTGGATGATGAATATAATGTCGAAGAAAAAAACGGCAATACCGTTATTAAAATAGGAGACGAGGATGTAAAAATAACGGGAAGGCATAAATATTCAATCACATACAAGGTGCAGCTGTACGGCATTAAAGAGGACTATGATCTTTTGGCATATAATTTTTTACCGCAGAGGTGGATGACCGAAATAGAGCAGTCAAAGGTTAATGTAGACTTTCATAAATCCATTAAAAACCAAGATATCGATGTGGAAGGCGTAGATGTAATCTATGGTAAAAAGGGAGAGATCGATTCAAAACAAAGCGACTTTATAAAGACGACAAAGGGTGAAAAATCAGTAACCATAGAGCTTACAAAGCCCATGCAGCTAAATCAAACGGTCGTTCTAAGAACAATATTGCCAAAAAACTTTTTCGAAAATGCACCTAAGCTCAGCATCAATCCATATAAGGGAATTGTGGCAGGTGCGGTGATAACCCTTGCATGCCTTGCACTGTGGTTTATTTTCAGAAAAAAGCGCAACATGATTGAAACGGTCGAAGTCAAGGCTCCCGATGGGCTTTCTCCAATGCAGGCAGGATATATAATAGACGGTACATATGATAATGAAGACATGATAGGTCAGATTTTATATCTTGCGCAAAAAGGATATTTAAAAATTGAACAGCTCGACGGCAAGGATAGTACGTATAAGCTTATAAAGACGAAGGATATTTCAGATGATGAAGCCGTATACTCCAAGCAGTTGTTTGAGGGTTTGTTCTTAAATGGTGATACTGTAAGTTTAAAGGAATTGCCGGAAGAATTTTCAATGTATGCAGATGCGGCAGGGAATGCGATAGCGGCAGAACATGTGGGAGAAAAGAGTCTTTCTTCGTCGTCCGCAGCCATGATTAGAATACTTGCGGTAATAATGTCTGCACTGCCTTTTATGGCTGTTTTTGCAAATTCGTCCTTGACTAATATGGGAACCGTTTATTTCCCGTTGCTCGGGCTTGGGGGACTTTTAACGTTGGGCTTGATAGCGCTCATGGCGAGGAATTACGATAAACGTTTTGTAAAATCGAAAAAATCATTATATATAGGGCTTGGAATCAAGATGGTGTTAATTGCCGTCGTTCAAGTGTTGGCATTTCGTTTTATAGCGGAGCAATCCTTGATAGCTGCCGTATCTTCGATAGCGATGACGCTGGTTGCATCATTGTTTGCTATAAGAATTCAGAGGCCTACACCTTATGCCAATCGAATGCTCGGAAGGTTGCTAGGTTTTAAGACATTTATAAAGACAGCAGAAGTAGACAGGATAAAACTTTTGGTGGATGAAGATCCGCAATATTTCTTCAAAGTACTGCCGTATGCGTACATTTTCGGCTTAACCGATAAGTGGATAAAGAAGTTTGAAACCATAAGGATAGAACAGCCTGAATTTTTGACAGGTGCCATTGCATATGACATATTGTTCTATTCTACTTTCATGAGTTCATGGACTAGAGATATGGAAGGTGAATTTTCAGCATTGTCTACAGTTGAAGCTTCTACGGGTGGCCTAGGAGGGCTGGACATCATAAGTAAACTGGGCGGCGGCGGAGGTGGTGGCGGCTCTTGGTAGCCGTTGCATAGTTTGAAGCAGGTGTATTGTAAGGGTGAAAGAATAAAGAAATATGTCAAAAATAATTAATATAGCTGTAATTGCGCACGTTGATGCAGGGAAATCGACTTTGGTGGATGCTTTTTTGGATCAAAGCGGAATATTTAGGGAAAACGAAGAAAAGGTGGATTGCATCATGGATAGTGATGCGATAGAAAGAGAACGCGGCATTACAATTTATTCTAAAAATTGCTCTATAAAATACGAAGATTACAAGATCAATATAGTAGATACGCCCGGGCATGCAGACTTTTCTTCTGAAGTTGAAAGAATCATAAAAACAGTAGATACGGTGATATTACTGGTGGATTCCAGTGAAGGCCCTATGCCGCAAACGAGATTTGTACTTAAGAAATCACTTGAACAGGGGCTGAATCCAATCTTGCTCATAAACAAGATAGATAAGAAGGATGCAAGAATTGACGAAGTGATTGAAATGACCTATGAATTATTCATGGATTTAGAAGCAAATGACGAGCAACTCGATTTCCCAATACTTTATGGAATTGCAAAGAAGGGTATGGTCACTGAAGATCCCGGGGAGGACAGTGGAAGCATTAAGCCGCTTTTGGAAACCATTGTCAAGCATTGCGATCCATATCCCGACAGGAATGGTGAGCATTTGCAACTGCAAATTTCTGCACTCGATTACGATTCTTATTTGGGAAGACTCGGTGTAGGGAGAATAACCAAGGGTGTATTAAAAGAGAACCAACAGGTTGTAGTCTACAACAGGCAGGAAGAATTGGTAACCAAGAAGATAGCATCCGTGTTTACCTACGAAGGCCTTGGAAGAGCGAAGGTTAAAGAGGCCGGTAGCGGTGAAATCGTCGTTGTATCGGGAATAGACGATATATCAATTGGGGAGACCATATGTGATCCGGAAGATCCCATGCCGCTTGAGATGATAAAGATAGACGATCCTACAATTGCTATGAACTTTATGGTTAATTCATCGCCGTTTGCAGGTGAAGAAGGAAAATATTTGACTTCAAGGCATATTCGTGAAAGGCTTGAGAAGGAACTTGAGGTAAACGTAGGACTGTTGATAGAGGATACGGAGAGCATGGATACCATTAAGGTATCGGGGCGAGGAGAATTGCACCTTTCCATACTCATAGAAAATATGCGAAGAGAAGGATATGAACTTGCTGTTTCAAGACCTGAAGTGATAATGAAAAAGGATGCTTCGGGAGCGACATTGGAGCCTGTGGAAGAAGTTGTTATCAACACGCCCGAAGTGTATTCAGGAACTATAATTTCCAAGCTGAATAAGCGCAAAGGCGTTTTGAAAAACATGCATACAAAAAATGATTTTACGACGCTTGAGTTTGTAGCGCCCACCAGAGGTTTGCTCGGCTACAGGCAGGAATTCATCAATGATACACGTGGAGAAGGTACCATGGTGAGAAGAGTATATGAATTTCAGCCGTATAAAGGTGAAATCGTAGAGAGAGTAAACGGAGTGGCTATAGCTCAGTCTAACGGCACGGCGACAGGATATGCATTAAACAATATAGCTGAGAGAGTGGAGCTGTTCATAAAGCCGGGTGATAGGGTGTATGAAGGAATGATAGTCGGGAAAAATTCGAGGTCGCAGGATATGGAAGTGAACCCGTCCAAGTCAAAAAAAGCCACTAACATGAGAGCGAGCGGAAACGATGATGCCGTTAAATTGCCACCACATACGGAATTTACCTTGGAAGAAGCTTTGGAATTCATTGCAAATGATGAACTCGTAGAAGTGACTCCGAGTTCAATCAGACTTAGAAAAAAATATTTAAAGGAGCTTGAGAGAAGGAGGAATCATGCCTAGGCCGCTTGAGGATCTGTTTCATAACAAGTACTTTATACTGCTTATAGATTTGTTGCTCGTTTACATTTTTTGGAAATTGTTTACCAGATTTACGAGAAAGGCACTTGAAAAGTCGAAGAGAGATAACGTACTCATTGGTTTTGTTGTATCTGCCGAGACGGTATTGGCCGTGTTTTTAGCAATAATGCTTGCGGTGTCCGTTGCTTTAGATACAAAGATAGTTAGAATTTTAGGAGCGGCCGGTGCAGGTGTAGCAGTGCTCGCAATTATTTTAAAGGATGCGGCAGCTAATGTGATGGGTGGCATTTCGGTGCTCGCATCAAGAAAGGTAAATCTTGGAGACAGGATATCCGTCGCAAACGGACAGGTAGGTTATGTCACCAAGATAGATCTCATGTTTACAACCATCAAGGGCACGGATTCAAAGCTCGTTCTCATACCGAACGCAAAGATTATGTCTGAGGGTTTTGTGAACTATACCTGGGAAGATAAGCGTAGAATAGAATGCGTCTTACACGTTTTAGACGGGCAGGATATAGATGCCGTGCGCCAAATTCTGATCGAAACGGCAAAGAAAGAAGAGCTGGTACTGAAGTCACCGGAACCTTCCGTCGCTGTCATAGGTATAGAAAAAGGGAATGCGGTTTTGGAGCTTAGAGCTTGGTGCAGCGCAAAACAGGATTATGAATTGGAAGAGCGTCTGTATGAAAAGAGCTATAAGGCTCTCCATGGAGAAGGTATCGAAGTGTTGTAAAAAATCACAAACAACAAAACGTTTTGTTGCTAAAAATACTAAAAAAATATTTCCTTTCAAATTTCAATACGGTAATTACAATTTGCAAGAAGAATTAAAGGGTTTTAATGATAAGATTATTTGTAATAAGTGTTTGTGTTAGGTGAGAGGAGAATACGATGGGTATACTGAGCGTACTTACGTCATCTACATTTAGTATACAGGCTGACGGTGAGAGCAGCACTCTTATGAAGGTAGTAGAGACGGTAAGGGACAATGTATGGGGAATCCCGCTGATCGTTTTGATCATGGGAGCAGGTTTACTTCTTACAGTTCGTACAGGAGGATTGCAGTTTAGGCGTTTAGGAAAAGCGCTTAAGTACATGTGGTTTAATGAAGAGGGAGGAGAAGGAGAAGTTTCTTCTTTCGGTGCGTTGTGTACGGCTTTGGCGGCTACAATCGGTACAGGAAATATCGTCGGAGTGGCGACGGCAGTTATGGCAGGTGGCCCCGGCGCTTTATTCTGGATGCTTGTTGCAGCGGCAGTAGGTATGGCAACGAAGTATTCTGAAGGAATACTGGCTGTTAAGTATAGGCAATTTGACAAAAAGACAGGTAAGGCATTAGGCGGACCGTTCTACTATATAGAAAAAGGTATGGGCGAGAGGTTTGCAGGAAAGAATTGGAGATGGCTGGGTAATCTGTTTGCAATTTTCGGTGCATTTGCGGCACTCATGGGAACGGGAACTTTTGCGCAGATAAGCGGCATTTCAAAGGCGGCAGATACCTTCTTTGATCCGAACAAGACAAACATTGCATTTTCCCTAGGTGAACAATCATACAGCTGGTCTACGGTTATCACGGCTATTGTTGTAGCGTTATTTGTAGGGCTGGTTATAATAGGTGGAATTAAGAGAATCGCGGCAGTTACTACATACATAGTTCCGTTTATGGCAGTGCTATACATAACGGTTTGTTTAATTATCTTGATATATAACGGTGATAAGGTAGGCGGAGCTATAGCGCTTGTTGTAAAATCAGCATTCGGTCACGGATATTCTCCGGTTATAGCAGGCGGTATCGGAGCGGTTATTAGAGCTTCCATCCAAAACGGTGTTGCAAGGGGTATCTTCTCAAACGAAGCAGGACTCGGTACTGCACCTATAGCGGCAGCGGCGGCAAAGACGAACGAACCTGTAAGACAGGGACTTGTATCTATGACCGGTACTTTTGTGGACACCATCATCGTATGTACCATGACAGGATTGATGTTGGTTATCACGGGAGCTTACAAGCAGTCTGCACTTGAGGGTGTTGATGTAACGATCTACGGATTTGGTGAAGGATTACCTTGGACACATGCATTTGCAAGTTTCGTACTCTTGATTTGTTTGGCGATGTTTGCTTTTACCACGATATTGGGATGGGATTACTATGGAGAGTCATGCCTTGCGTATCTTACAAGAGGAAATGCGAAGGTTATCAAGACCTACAAAGTGCTGTATATTTTGGCTGTTTTGATAGGCCCGTTCGTAACACTTAATTTCATTTGGACGTTTGCCGATATCTTTAACGGACTCATGGCGGCACCGAACTTGATTGCGTTAATAGCATTAAGTGGCATAATAAAAAGAGAAACCAAGGATTACTTTACAAGACTTGATGCAGGGCAAATAGATGAAGGCTTTAACAAAAAGAAGAAATAGTAAAACGCACAAATAGAGCCAACATTATTTTAAAATATAACTAGGAGCAATCTTAGTTATATTTTTTTATTGCATTATTAAATAATATGCAAATTTGACAAGGCAAATATCAAGGAGTAGAATTATATCCGGTATTTTAGGAGGATATATGGGAAGACATGGAACAATAGCGGGCAGAAAGGAAAAGCAAGATTCAAAGCGATCGCAGGTGTTTACAAGGCATGCGAGGGCGATTATGGTAGCTGCCAAGAAGGGCGGTGATCCTGAATATAATTTTTCTTTAAAGCACGCCATAGACAAGGCAAAGGCGATCAATATGCCGAATGATAACATTGAAAGAGCTATAAAAAAGGGTACCGGCGAGATTGACGGGGATCATTTTGAGGAAGGCAGGTTTGAAGGCTATGCGCCGGGGGGTGTTGCGGTAATTGTGGATGTGCTTACGGATAATAAAAATAGGACAACATCGGCAATAAAACATGCATTTGACAAAAATGGCGGCAATTTGGGTGCTCCGGGATGTGTATCGTACATGTTTGAGAGAAAAGGCGTAATTACGGTAGAAGCTACAGATGACATGGGGGAAGAAGAAATCATGGATGTAGCTGTAGAAGCGGGAGCAGAAAATATTGAAAGCGAAGGGAATGAAATATCAGTGATCATGAATAGTGAAGATTTTGCAGCCGTAAAAGAAGCGATTCAAAAGTCAGGCGCAAACATCATCGAAGCTGATATAGAATATCTCCCTAATATTTATGCAACCCCTACAGACGACGAAAAAAAAGCACTTGAAAAGCTCATAGATATGCTTGAAGAAAATGACGACGTACAGAAGGTTTATTATAATTAACATTAAATTTGTAGCTACGGAGAGCCGTTGATTTTGTAGGATCAAGGCAGCAGTAGTCTGCAGAGGCGAGCTTGCAATTACATAGAGGCGTTGTCGTCGCTGTAGCACAAAGGTTTATTATAGTTAGGTTTGAACGGGAGGTTAAATGAAAAGGTTTGGGCAGGTAATAGTAAAAAAGCATATACTGGTTTTAGTAGTGGCGGTATTACTCGTCTTGCCTGCGGTAATGGGGATAATAGGTACAAAGATAAATTATGACATGCTCAGCTATTTGCCTAAAGATTTGGATACCGTTAAAGGGGCAAAGGTTTTAAAAAAAGAGTTTGGCAAGGGGGCATTTGTCTTTTTGATTTTTGAAGGAATGAAAGACAAGCAATTATTGGAGCTTAAGGAAAAGATCAAAAAGGTGAAGCATGTTAACAAAGTAATTTGGTATGATGACGTGGTAGATGTCAACATGCCTAGAGAGTTTTTGTCTAAAAAGACATATAAGATGTTTAATTCCGGAAACAGCACTGTTATGGCTGCTTTCCTTGATACGGACATTTCAGATGTTGGCACTACACATGCAATTAAAGAAATAAAAAGTATTACACGGCACCAGGTATTGGTGAGCGGAATGGCTTCCGCTATAATGGACAGCAGAGAAGTTATAGCGAAACAAAAGCCGCTATATGTGGGAATGGGAGCTTTGCTTGCAGCTTTGGTTCTCATTTTGTTTACTGAATCATTTTTACTTCCGTTTGTTTTGATGACAAGCATAGGTTTGGCGATATTGTACAATATGGGGACGAACAGTTTTTTCGGTGAAATAAGTTTTATTACAGCATCCATAGCATCGATATTGCAACTTGCGGTGACTATGGATTATTCCATATTTTTGTGGCATGAATATAAAAGAGAGAAAATTATTTATCCGGGGGATAAACAACGGGCGATGTCGCAGGCTATACATACTACGGCATCGGTAATTTCAGGAAGTTCACTCACTACGGTTGCAGGATTTATAGCGTTGTGTTTCATGACTTTTACCTTGGGTGTAGATATGGGACTTGTTATGGCAAAAGGAGTCGTGCTGGGCGTTTTGGCAAGCATCACAATTTTACCGGCACTCATTCTGATGTTTGACGGACTTATTGAAAAAACTTCGCATAGGGGTTTGTTGCCGGATTTTTCTAAATTATCAAAGTTTATAGTGGATAAGAGAAAGATATTCGCTGTACTTGCGGGGCTTATCCTTGTGCCGGCATTATTTGGTTATTTTAAGGTAAATGTATATTATGATCTTCTGGATGGGTTTCCGAAAAATTTGCATAGCATTAAAGCCGGAGATAAGTTAAAAAAAGAATTCGGACTTATGTCAAATACGATTATATTGGTGGATAAAAATATGAACGAGGGCAAAACATATTCAATGGTGCGAGAGCTTGAAAATGTGGACGGGATAAAGAATGTCATCGGGTATAGCAGCTTGAAAGAGCCGCTAATACCTGATGAGGCCTTCCCCAAGGCATTAAAAGACAAATTCGTGGGCAACGAGCATCAAATGCTTCTATTGCCAAGCGCATATAAACCGGCTACGGACGAGGCTAATAAGCAGACGGATAAAATCAATCAAATAGTTCAAAAATACGATAAAAAGGGAATGGCGCTGGGAGAGGTTGCAGCAACGAAGAGATTGGTAGAAGTTACGGATACGGACTTTAAGAATGTTAACGTGTTTTCTGCGCTTGCGGTATTTTTGATAATATTTTTTGTAATGCGATCCTTTAGCCTGCCTGTAATATTGATATTTGTTATACAGGTGGCGATTTTCATAAATCTGGGGATACCTTATTACACAAACTACACCATTCCGTTTATTGCGCCGATTATCATAGGATCCATTCAGCTTGGTGCGACTGTGGATTATGCCTTGTTGCTTACAAATAAATATCTGGAGACAAGAAGGGATGGGTTGGATAAGTTAAAGTCTGCCGAAGTAGCACTTAAAAACAGCATTAAATCTATTATTTCCAGCGGTATGGCATTGTTTGCGGCAACTGTGGGCGTGGCTATCATTTCCGATATAGACCAAGTGAGGTCACTTTGTCAGTTTATGTCGAGGGGAGCTATAATAAGCATGATAATGGTAATCTTCTTGTTGCCGTCTTTGCTGGTTGCGTTTGATAAACTGATTTGTTATACGACAAAAGGATTTAAAAAAGTGATTAAAGGCGAACAAGAGCATAAATTAGCCAATTAAGAGGGGGGGTGCAACGTGATAGATAGAATTAATAAAAGGTGGATTTTAATTACCGTAGCTTTTGTTATGGCGTTTGCCGGTTGCGCAGGGATGACAGTTTCAGCAAGCAACTTAGAATATATGAAGAAGGAAAACGTTTATGTAATATCCGATGCAAATGGAAAGATAAATAAAACCATAGTTGGCGTAAATATAACAAATTATGGCGGATTAAAAAAAATCAAGGATGTAAGCGATCTTTCAGATATTGAGAGCATCAAAGAAGGAGTTAAGATAAAAAGCAAAAAGGGAGAGCACATCAATTGGAGTACAGGAGGAGAAGACGTCTCATATAGAGGAAAGAGTACAAAGAGATCTCCGGTTTCTGTTAAGGTGAAATATTATATAAATGATAAAGAGCGTAGTTCTCAGGAGATGAAAAATGCTAAGGGCAAATTTAAAATTAAGATATGGCATATAAACAGCACGAAGTCTCCATTGGCAATGCTTACAGCAATAGCATTTGAAAATGATCAGTTCCGTGATGTGCAGATAAATCAAGGCAAGGTGATAGCATCCGGAAGAAAGTTTATAACGGCAGGAGTTACGGTACAGGGAGCTGCAAAGAATAAGGGCAGTCAGGACTTGCTGGCGGGACCGCTTGAGATAAGCGGAGAGACCACGGGTTTTAAGATGGGCGGAAGCATAACAATAGCGGACAATGAACTGTTTTCTAAAATAGGTAACGGCAAAAAAATCCCTTTGGATGAATTGAACGGAAAAATGGGAGAGTTGAATGCAGGATTGGATAAGCTAAAAAGTGGTGGCGGAAGTTTAAACGACGGACTTTCAAAATTTGCAAAAGCCTATTTTAAGATTAAGGATGCGGGCGAAAGAATAAACGGAGGATATTTTTTAATACGGCTCGGAATGCAGGGATTGACATTAGGCGGACAGGGCTTAAATAAGGCAAGCGGATTATTAGATGAGAATTTCGATAAAATCGGAAAAGGCTTAGCAAAGCTTGAAAAAGGATTTGCGGACGTAAAAGACAACAAAAGTGCAGCAGAAGTTATGAAAGCCATCATAGAGGGTGAAGGCAAGTTGGTAGCGGCGCTCACTCAATTAGAGCAGGTAACGCAAAAGGCAAAGCAGTTGGATCAACAATTACACGCAACCATAGAAAACACACGAATAGGTCTTAAGGCGGGGCTTGAAGCCGGCGGGAATGCAGTTTATCAAAATGAAAAGATAAGCGGGAAGTATAAGGTTGATGAACTCATGGACAAATTAAAGCAGAAAGCGGATAAGTTAAGTGCGAATATCGATGCGGCTGAAAAGTCAAGGAAAAAATTATTGGAATCACTGGTAAAGAAGACAAATTTCACCAAAAATGGAGCCAAGGCCGGTGCAAAAGCAATTGCAGGCGTAGGTACTATGCGAGCAAAGCATGGCGCCATTGAGGGAAAGTTTAAGGGACTCGTAGATGAAACGGATGTTTTGGCAGCGCTTTCAGGAGAGCTTGGTAAGATAAATTCAGGAACTCAAATAGGCGGGTATACGGATTTATCGGCTAATATACGAGCAGCCATAGATGGTAATAAGAATTTGCAAAATATCTTGGCGAAACTTAGAGGCAAGTCTGAAAATCCATTGGCAAAGGCTATAGAAGGTGCCCTAAGCAATGCAAAGAACAGACTGTTTAACAAACTGTCGCTAAAAAACAATTATGACAATTTTTCTGGAAAAGAAAAAAATGTTGAATCAAGTGTAAGATTCTATATTAGAACAGAAGATATTGGAGCGTAGAAATAGGTGTAGGTATGAATAGACTTTCAAAGAGCAAAAAATGTTTAAGCATTGTGATGGCGGTGATGCTGGTTGGTATGTGCATGGGAAGCATCTCTACAGCGGGCAAAGAAAAAAGTAAATCTAAATTCAGCAAGGAAGAGATAGTTTATGTTATTACGGACGGAGACGGAAATAAAAAAGGGAATAAAAAGACTATCGTAGAGAATTATATAAGTAACCCCGCAGGCGAGAAGATAGTGCAGGACAGGAGCATGCTTGATTCCATAACTCCGCTTTCAGGGATAAATGACTATGATAAAAAGGGCGATAAAATAAGATGGGATACCAGAAAGATGGACATTTGCTATAGAGGCGAAACTGATAAAACGCTTCCTCTAAAGCTGAATGTCGAATATTATCTGGATGGAGAAAAGCTCTCAGCCGATGAAATAAAAGGAAGAAGCGGCGAATTCAAAATGCGCATAAGTTTTGATGTTGATCATAATAAATTGATAAAGAAAAATACATTCGGCATAGTAGGGTTAGGCTTTAAGGGCGCAAATTTCAGCAATATCGAAGGCGATAATCTTAAGGTTTTAGACAAAGATAAGGATAAATTCGCAGTAGGCTATATGTCCATAGGAAAAAGCAACATAAGTGCGTTAAACGGGATAGCAAACAGCGTTGAGATAAGGGGAGAAACAAAGAATTTTAAACCGGTAGAAGGATATGCAGCGGCAGGAGCCATGAGCGGTATTTTAAAAAAGGACGGTATAAGAAAAACACTATCAAAGGAATTAAATAAGATAGCAGGTGACAGCTCTATAACGGCTGTAAGCAATACTGCAAAAACCATGGTGGAAGCTGCAAGTAGGGAACGAATTTTATTGCAATCACTTAGAATAGACGGTAAAGCTCCTAAGGTTGAAGATACCATGAAGTTGTTAAAAGCTATTTATGAAAAAAGCGGTACCATACCGAAAACATCAAGGCAGATAGAAGACTATATGCAACGAGAATTGATACCTATAACTCGCAGTAGTGTAGAGCGGTTCCGCAAAGCAAGCGAAATTTTTGAAAAAACTTTAGCATTAAAACCGGTAGAAAACGCAGCAGGGAGTGAATTTGCTAATTCCATCTCGGCGCTTAAGGCGGCAGGTATGGACAGGGAGATAAATGCGCTCAAAGCGAATTTCAAATCGCATTATGGTGTAGATGCAACTGTAATAGGCGGAACGCAAATACAGCAAGCTCTCATTGGTATTAAGAAGATATCTGACGGCATGGCGTCCATAGGCGCTACATATGGACCTAAAGTCGAAGCAATACATAAGCAAAATGCAGGAATAAATCAAGTGTTGTATAAGATGACATACGGTATGAAGAAGGCTGAGGCAGGTTTAGAAACAATGGATGAGGGATATAAAAAAATAGCGGTTGCTGAGAAGATACTTTTTGCTATAGGTTCCAGGTATCATATGGGAGCTTCACTCATGGCGAAAACATATCCCAAGTTTGCAGAAGGACTTAATAAGTATGGCGAAGGAATGACGAAGTTCAATGCAGCTGCAGAGAAGTTTTCGCAAGGAGGGAGCAAGCTTGCAGATGGCGCAAGTTTATTGTATTCTAAGGCATATGCGGACTTTGGAGCAAAGATGAGGACAATGGTTTTTGAGAAGTTGAGCATGCTTAAGGATAAAAAAGAACAAAGCGATGAAGGGTTTTCGGGCAACCGAAAAAACACAACCATAGATACTAAATACGTATTTAAATTTTCATAGGTTGTAAAAAAACAGCGATAAATCTAAGTAAACAACGGATCCGGATAGTATAATAGAAGTATTAATCCGGATTTATGTTAAATTGGAAATTGTGGAAGAGGTGAATTTATGCATAAGGTTTCAACGTTTAATAAAATATCTTCTGTAGGATTGTCACGATTTACGGATGATTACACGATAGTGGCGGAAGATGCAAAGGATGCGGAAGGTCTGATCGTAAGAAGTTACGATCTTCACGACATGGACTTCGATGACAGTTTGAGGTGCATAGCAAGGGCCGGAGCCGGGGTAAACAACATCCCTGTAGACGAATGTACAAAAAAGGGGATAGTGGTGTTCAACGCCCCCGGAGCAAATGCGAATGCCGTGAAGGAATTGGTGATTGCAGGAATGCTTTTGGCAGCCAGAAACATTCCCGAAGCGCTTAAATGGGTAAATACCCTTGAAATGACTGATGACGTTGCAAAGAGAATAGAAAAGGGCAAGGGTCAGTTTGCAGGCACGGAACTTAGAGGAAAAACCTTAGGCGTATTGGGGCTTGGTGCTATCGGTGTACAGGTTGCAAATGCGGCTGAGAAGCTCGGCATGAAGGTGATAGGTTATGATCCTTACATGACTGTAAACTCTGCTGTAAAGTTGACTCGAAAAATCAAGCTGGTTACGTCTATAGAGGGAGCTCTTCCGGAATGCGATTATATTTCACTGCACATACCTGCAATAGATGAAACAAAGGGTATGGTTAATCAAGAATTTTTAAGCAAGGTAAAGGAAGGGGCAACACTGCTTAACTTCGCAAGAGATAAGTTGATTGACGACGATGCGCTCATATATGCGTTAAAGAGCGGCAAGCTTAAGAAATATATAACGGACTTCACTACGGCGAAGCTTTTCGGGAAGGAAGGCGTAATTTCAATTCCACACCTCGGCGCATCTTCAGCAGAGGCGGAGGAAAACTGTGCAACCATGGCGGTGGTGGAAATGATGGACTACCTTGAAAACGGAAATATAGTTAACTCCGTGAATTTCCCGAACTGTTCACTTGGCGAAAAGGATGAAGCGGCCAGGATATCCATAATAAACAGCAATGTTTCAGGAATGCTCAGCAAAATTACGGGAGCACTCGGAGATGTAGGGATAAATGTGGAAAATCTTATAAACAAGAGCAAGGGAGATTATGCATACACGCTTTTAGAAGTTAAGAAAGACGTAGATCCTGAGATCATAAAATCAAGTTTAAACTTTGATAACATAATATCGGTAAGGGTAATAAATTAGAGAAAATTGGAGGGAGAGTAATAATGCATACGGAAAGAGCATTTAATTTTTCGGCGGGACCGTCAATGTTACCTATAGATGTAATAAAGAAGGTGGCGTCAGAGCTCGATAATTACGAAGGTTGCGGTGAATCCGTGATGGAAATGAGCCACAGGTCTGCTGAATTTAAAAAGATATTGGCGGATGCGGAGCAAAATTTAAGAGACATAATGAAGATACCGGATAACTACAAGGTTTTGTTTATGCAGGGAGGAGCAACTCTGCAGTTTTCTGCAATACCGCTAAATCTGGGAGTAGGCAGCAAGAAGGCGGATTATATAATAACGGGTTCATGGTCTAAGAAAGCGCTGAAGGAAGCTTCGAAATACTTGGACGCAAAGGCAGTTGCAAGCTCTGAGGAATCTGTATTTTCGTACATACCAAAAGTTGCTAAGAACGATTTCAGAAGTGATGCAGACTATGTTCACATTACCTATAACAACACCATTTACGGCACGCATTATGTCGATGAGCCTGATACTGGAGATATTCCATTGGTTGCAGACATGTCGTCGTGCATACTTTCAGAGGCGGTGGATGTATCAAAATTCGCATTGATATATGCAGGCGCACAAAAAAATATCGGACCTGCAGGTACTACAATAGTTATAATACGAGAAGATTTCTTGGGAAAGGCTACGGCAGACGTTCCTACGTATTTAGATTACAAAATTCACGCAGACAATGACTCGGCATATAATACGCCGCCATGTTTCGCAATCTACGTTGCAGGAGAGGTGTTTAAGCATATTAAAAAATTAGGCGGAGTTTCAGAAGTTGAAAGAATAAACAAGGAAAAAGCCGCTAAGCTGTACGACTACATAGATAACAGCAAGTTGTATAAATGTCCTACAGTCAAGGAAGATCGTTCTCTCATGAACGTGGTGTTTGTAACGGGTGATGAAGCGCTAGACAAGGAATTTGTTGCAGAGGCTAAGAAGCAAAATTTGCATAATTTAGGAGGACACAGATCCATCGGAGGTATGAGGGCGAGCATATATAACGCCATGCCTGAAGAAGGAATCGATAAGCTCATCGCTTTTATGAAGGAGTTTGAAAAGGCACATGCGTAGCCGGTAAAGTTTGAGAGTGCGTAATAAGGGAATTAAGATGAAGTATTTAGTAGTTCTGACAGATGGAGCAGGTGATTATCCTATTGAGGAATTAGGAGGCAAGACGCCTATAGAGGCGGCCGACATTGAAAATATCAATGCTTTGGCGGCCAAGGGAGAAATAGGAATGGTTAAAACCATACCGGATGGGATTGCACCCGGAAGTGATGCGGCTAATTTATCTGTAATGGGATACGATCCGTCCATATATCTTACCGGTCGTTCTCCTCTTGAGGCTGCAAGCATAGGAATCGAAATGTCCGATACGGATGTTTCGTTTAGAGCGAACTTGGTGACCTTAACAGGTGATGGCGAATATTCAGAGCTCGTAATTGCGGATCACAGTTCAGGCGATATAAGCACGGCAGAGGCGGATGAATTGATAAAGGCTATAAACGAAGAGTTCCAAACGGATAAAATAAAATTTTACACAGGAACAAGTTACAGGCATTGTTTGATTGTTAAAAACGGTACTGCAAAGCAGAAGTTAATCCCTCCACATGACATCTTGGAGAAAAAGGTGGGAGAATATTTGCCGTCGGGTGAAAACAGTGAATTTTTAAGGGATATGATGATAAGGAGTTATAAGATTCTCAAGGAACATCCCGTCAACAAGAAAAGGGCTGCCGAGGGTAAAAATCAGGCAAACAGCCTGTGGATATGGGGTGAAGGCACAAAACCCAAACTCAAGAAATTCTTTGAAAGGTACGGAATTACAGGAACGGCAATTTCTGCAGTGGATTTAATAAAGGGAATAGCGATATTTGCGGGACTCGATAGCAGAGATGTTGAAGGTGCAACGGGCACCGTGGATACAAATTATGAAGGAAAAGCGGCTGCGGCAATCGACGAATTTTCCAAGGGGAAGGACTTTGTGTATATTCATCTGGAAGGACCCGATGAATGCTCACATCAGGGAGACCTTAAGGGTAAGCTGACATGTCTTTCCAGGATCGACAAGATAATAGTGGATAAGGTTCATAAGTATCTTGAGGATTGCGGAGAAGATTATAAAATTTTAGTAGTGCCGGATCACAGAACACCTGTTAGCTTGAGAACGCATTCCCCGGAACCGGTTCCGTTTGTTTTGTATGACAGCGGAAAAGATATCGAATTTTCTGATGAAAAGAAGTATGGAGAGAAGTATGCTGAAAACGGCAGGTACTTTGGTTCGGGAGTAGAGCTTGCGGATTATTTCTTTGCAGGATAGAAAAATGATTTTGTTTCAGAGGCATAGATGGATAAGTAGAGCTGTTGTTGTAGCGCTATTATTGGTGGCTTTTTTTACGTTTACACAAAAAGGATATACGGCGATGACTCCTGCTGCGGATGCAAATGCGGTGCTTGTGGCTGATTGCGATACAGGCGAAGTGATTTATCAGCGAAACGCTGATAAATCGGTGGCGCCTGCGAGCACTACAAAAATTATGACGGCATTACTTACGATTGAAAATGTAAACTTGCAGAAGGTTGTGGAAGTACCTCAGGCTGCTGAAGGTCTGAAGGACGGTATCAATTTAAGAACAGGGGAGAAGATGCGCATAATTGATTTATTGCACGGTCTCCTCATAGCTTCAGCAGATGATACGGCAATAGTCTTGGCACATGCGGTTTCAGGCAGTGTAGAAAAGTTTGCTGAAAAAATGAATCAAAAGGCGAAGGAACTAGGGTGCAAGAATACCACCTTTAAAAATCCGAACGGCATAGATGAAGCCGGACACCAGAGCACCGCATATGACTTATTCATCATGTCGAATGAATTTATGAAGAATAAGCTCATGAGGAAGATAGTTACCAAGCTTCAATATACGATACCCGCCACCAATAAATCTGGGGTGAGAGTCCTGCAGAATCATAACAGACTGCTTTTTGATACGAACCATAACGTGGAAGTTTTCGGGCAGCTACGACCGGCTTATTATGAGGGTGCACTTGGTCTTAAAACAGGCGATACGGTAAATGCGGGAGCATGTCTCATTTCAATGGCAAAGAGACACGGTGTAGAGGTATGCAGCGTCGTAATGGGAACGAGTAAAAAACAGAGGTTTGCGGCTAGCATCGAAACTTTGGATCATGCTTTTGAAAAATACGCTCTAAAAAAGATAGTGAAAAAGGGCGAAAAAGTAGCCAAGCTAAAGGTTTTGCAGGGTGAAAGCGATAATGTGGACATCAAAGTAAAGGGAAGCAAGGCCATATGGTCTTTGAAGAATGCTAAAAAATTGGGTATATATAAGAAGGTGGTTTTAAAAAAAGCGATTACGGCACCTGTGAAGGCAGGGACAAAGGTTGGAAAGCTTAAAATCTACCGAGGTGGCGCACAGATAGGAACATTGCCGCTCGTAACTGCAGGGAGCATAGATAAGAAAAAGGAGCCGGCATGGCATGGAGTTATTATATTTATCATAAAGATTATAGTATCAATATTGATAGCGATGATGTTCATTGTATTTATCCTCAGAATATGGAATAAGAGGAAAAGAAAAAAGAGAGCACTGATGCGAGAAAGGGCATTGCAACGTCAACGCAAAAGGTATCCAAGAAGAATTAAGAGAATGTAATCATGTTTGATATTGAAGCCAATGTCAAAAAACTTCCCGAAGTACCCGGTGTATATTTACATAAAGACAGCACGGGTAAGGTTATCTATGTGGGTAAAGCAAATAATTTAAAAAAACGGGTGCAATCTTATTTTTCTAAAACCGTAAAATCTCGTAAGGTAGCATATATGGTGAGACAAATCACCGAATTTGAATACATCGTTACCGCCAATGAAAAGGAAGCGTTGATTCTCGAGTGCAATTTAATAAAAAAATATATGCCGAGATATAATGTTCTCCTTACAGATGATAAAACGTACCCGTATATAAAAATTTCCGAAGATGAAGAATATCCAAGGATTACAAAGACACGTCGCATCGAAAAAGACGGGGCGAAGTATTTTGGCCCATATAGCGATGAATTTGCGGCGAATGAAATAATGGATCTGTTAAACAAAATTTATAGGTTGAAAAAATGTAAGCTGCAAAAATTCCCCGACGGCATGAGAGCGTGTTTAAACTATCATATAGGGCAATGCGACGGAATGTGTATTGGTAAAGGAAATCGTGAGGATTACCTGGATAGGATAGAAAAGGCAAAGGATTTCTTGCAAGGTAGGGATAAGTCGCTCATTCATACGCTCAGGAGAAAGATGCAGGAAGCATCGGACGGGATGCTGTATGAATCCGCAGCGATGTACAGGGATTATATAACGAGCGCAAAATCAATATTGGAAAAGCAATCGGCATCATCCGTCGGCATGGGTGATATTGATGTGTTGGTGCCCATTGTTACGGATACTGCTATTAAGATGCTCGTGTTTTTCATACGGGACGGGAAAACCTGTGGACGTGAAATCTATAATATGCAGCAGGAATTAGCCGAAGGTGAAGAGGCTTTGCTTGAAGGCTTTATACAACAAAATTATGTGCAAGGTGCTTATTTCCCCGATGAAATAGTATTGGGATATGAGCTTAATCAAAAGGAGTTGCTTGAGGAATTGTTGCATGAGTTTGCAGGGAAAAAGGTATACATAACCTGTCCCGTGCGAGGCAAGAAAAGAGAGCTGCTTAAGATGGCAAAGAAGGACGCGGAATACTTGAAAGGAGTAATCAAGACCAAGGATGAAGCGAGCAGGGAAAGGAAGAAGGAATTATCTTATAAATTAGGGCGAATTTTGAATGAGATGAACGGCGGCCGATATGAATATGGCTTCAATGATGCGGGGGGGGAGTATACCGTCGAAGCCTATGATATATCCAATATAAATGGAATAGATAACGTAGCGGGTATGGTGGTGTTTACGGGATTTGCACCGGAAAAGTCAAGATATAGGAAATTCAAGATAAAAAGTATAGAAGGTCAGGACGATTACGGAAGCATGAGAGAAGTTCTGTTTCGTCGATTTACACGGTATAAAGAAGGAGCCCCGGGATTCAGTGATTTACCGGATATTATATTTATGGATGGTGGCAGAGGACATGTTAATGCGGCGCTTGACGTGCTTAAATATTTAGACCTTGAAATACCGGTAATTGGAATGGCGAAGGATGATAAACACAGGACTAAAGAGCTGGTATATAAGGTGGGAGATAACTTTAAGGTGTATCCGCTTGCAGGCAGCGATAATTTTATGCTTGCATACGTAGGGCGAATACAGGAAGAAGTGCATAGATATGCGATCTCATATCATATCAGCCTCAGGGATAGATCCATGACAAAGTCAATTTTAGAAAACATAGAAGGTGTGGGTCCTAAGAAAAGAGCAGCGCTTTTGAAAAAGTGGGGAACCATTGAAGCGATTGAAAAAGCAAGCACAGAAGAGCTTGAAGCCACAGAGGGTATCAACCTTAAATTAGCATTGAAAATTAAGGAATTTTTTAAAAACTATAGACAAAAATAGGGGAATAATGTAAACTATCTATTGTGTTTAGTCCCGTTGGTCAAGTGGTTAAGACGTCGCCCTCTCAAGGCGGAATCAGGGGTTCAACTCCCCTACGGGATACCAATTTATATTGCCGCTGAAGTTTCAATAATATGAGATTTTGGCGGTTTTGTTTATGGAGGTAACATGGTATTAGATATAATTATTTTGGCTATAATAGTTTTAAGTATAGTCTTCGGCTATAGAGCGGGGTTTGTTGTCACATTGGCAAATACCATCGGTTGGATAGGTTCGTTTATAGCGGCGCAGTTTTTACAACCACACGTGAAAACATTCATCCTGGCGCACACCACATTATATGAAAAACTACAGGGTAGCTTCGTAGCAAAGGGAAAGGGTAACATATCCGGAATTGAGTCGAACCTCACGGTTTTCCCCGAGAAGATGAAAGATACCATGGGGGGGATAATAAAGCAGGGAGCTGACGGTGGCTCGCATATAATGGCAAATGCCTTGGTAGTGGTAATTTCATTTGTGATCGCCGTAGTGCTTGTGAAGTTAATTTTATTCGTCTTTGTGAGGTTATTTTCAAAAAGGTATCGCAGTAATGCAGTAAGCGGTATTACGGATACGGTGCTCGGCGTTGTGATAGGAGCTCTGAAAGGCATCGTTATAAGCTTGGTATTTGCTCTCACATTGGTGCCTTTGGCGCTCATGAGCGGTGGCGGAATAGAATCTTGGGTTTTGACCCAGATAAACGATTCATTTATAGCGGCGATGCTATACAACAACAACCCTCTTTTAGGGCTGTGGAGCGAGAAGTTCATAAGGTAGCTTCCTTGAATACGTAGTAGAGGTGTGGTATTATAGACGATGCTTGAAGATTTTATGAAAGTGGCTTTAGAAGAAGCGAAGAAGGCTTATAAACAAGGGGAAGTACCTGTTGGAGCGGTCATAGTAAAGAACGGTAAAGTCATTAGTAAAGCGCATAATGAGACGAGGCAAAAGAAAAATGCCGTAGCACATGCTGAAATCCTGGCGATAGACAAGGCTTGCAAAAAACTTGAAAACGAGCGACTTGTAGATACGGAGATGTATGTAACGCTTGAGCCGTGTGCGATGTGCGCAGGAGCCATAGTACAGGCGAGAATACCTGAGGTTATGATAGGGACTCGGGATCTTAAAAGCGGAGCGGCAAATACAATATTGAATGTACTTGAGAATGAAAAACTGAATCATAGAGCCGAGCTTAGATTTGGGATATTTGAAGAAGAATGTAGCGAGATATTAAAAACGTTTTTTAAAGAATTAAGGGATGAAAGGAAATAAGGGGATGTTAAAAGCCGGAAATATAAAGAGACTGTTAGCGGCGATAGCGGTGGTTGTAGTGCTTGGAATAAGTAGCGCTATCGGTTATTGCGCAGAAGATGAATTTAAAATAGTCAAAACATATCCCGAAAACGCAGCCGAGGGTATGGCGTATCAAAACATGTCCATTAAGATATGGTTTAACCGTGATATTAAACCGGAAGACAGCCTAAAAGAAGCAAACAGAAAATATAAAAAATATTTTTCCATACAAGACGAAAAGGGTAAAGAGTTACCTGTAATGGTTGCGTTCCCAAAGAGAAAAGGCGGAATTTTCAGTAAACTCTCGAAGGATGGCGATGAAAGCAAGATGTTGATGGTACTTGTTGCTATTGACCAAACCGGTAAAGAACAGGCGCAGCCTAATACAAAATATACGTTTAAGATAAAAAAGGGACTTGATTTAGGTTCAGGTAATGTGATTAAAGAAGATAAGAAAGTCAGCTTTAAAACCTTAAATCAGAGTACGGCAAACAAGGTGAATATCGGTATGATGGTATTCATGGTTGGTGGAATGATAGTTTTTTCGGTGGTGGATAATAAAAAGAAGCAGGCAGCTAAGAATGCAGATGATAAGAAAGCACCTAAGCCGATAAATCCATATAAGGAAGCTAAGAGAACGGGCAAACCGGTAGAAGAGATAATAAAGAAAAACCAAAAAGAAAGGCAGAAGGCGGAAGCCAGACGTGAAAAGGCCAGATTGAAAAATGCAGTGGAAAAACAGGAAAATGACAAGATCATAATGGATGTCAATAAGCCTAAGCATAAATTTGTTGATAAGGGCGGTTCAAAGCGTTGGAAAAAGTTATTGGATAAATAAACACAGGCTATAGCATGTTTTAAATTGCTCAGGTTTAGAGTAGTATACATATGATGGAGATAACATTAAGGGCACCGGCTAAGGTGAATTTGTCCTTGCGTATTGTAGGCCGGAAAGCAAATGGATATCATGAGCTTGACATGCTTATGGCACCTACGGATCTATGCGATACGGTCAAGATCCGCATAACGAAACACGGCGGCGCAGACATTCGTGTTACCTGCTCCGATCAAAGAATGCAGGGGAGTAACAATATAGCTTATAAGGCGGCCGCTGCAATATTGCAATACACGGGCAGGCGCATTAGCGGGACGGATATCAATATAAACATAGAGAAGAGCATTCCCGTAGGAGCAGGGCTTGGAGGAGGCAGTGCAGATGCCGCGACAGTGATTGTGGGACTCAATAAGCTGCTTGATCTTAAGCTGAGCAAAGGTCAGCTCATTGAGATAGGCCATGGCATAGGAAGTGATGTACCCTTCTGTATTGAGGCTGTTTTAAATGAAAATAATGAATCATCTTGCGATTCCGGTTCATCCGTAGCGGATAAGGGCTTTGTGGCAAGAGTAGGCGGTACGGGGGAACAAATACACGACATATCTATGAAAAAATTCAAGGCATTGTTTGTAAATCCCGGATTTGAGGTGAATACCGGCAGCGTTTATAAAAAATATGATGAGTTGGGGTTGGTAGGCTCGTCCTCTGATGTGGTTGATAAAATGGAAAAAGCCCTGGCAAATAATGAGATTTTTTCTTTAGATGAATATTTTATCAATGATTTAACCACACCGGCTTTCCATGCTTATCCAAGGCTTGAAGAGGCACGGGATGAAATAATAGTAGCTATGAAAAAAAGTTTCATATCATCTACTTCAAACATCGGGACAAGAGATGAAACAATAACGGCCGGGTGCAAAACCAACACGGAAGGTTTCGTGCATATGGTGGGCTCCGGAGCTACATTCATGATTTTTTTAAATGAGAACATAGAAAAAGAAAGAGCTCTTTGTAGCATAAAAGAAACTCTTTCAGGATGTGATGATTATAATTTCAAGGTAGTTCCTGTTACCGTCGGTTAATGGTTATTGGATTGTGAGATTTTCTTTATCCTTTCTTTTTATTTTCATGGTATTGGTAAGTTTAAATGCCTTTGTCCTTATGAATATTTTTTGCATTTGTTTGTATACCGGTAATGTTTTATTGATGTCATGTACCGCATCTATAGCGAGAGCATTACATTTTTCCGTATCAAAACCTGTACCGTGAGTTTCTTTTATATAGTCGTAGTCCGGAATCAGTTGAATGGCTATTTTGGTATCTCCCTCGGATCCCGTTTCAGCTTCGTACACCATGCATTCCTTGATAATTTTGGTATTCTTTACCAGCACCTCGAGTTCCTCAGGATATACATTTTTGCCTGTTTTTGTGATTATTACATTTTTACTTCTGCCTGTTAGGAACAGCCAGCCTTTTTTGTCTATAAACCCGAGATCTCCGGTTTTAATCCACCCGTCTTCCAGGATTTCGGCGGTTTCTTCAGGCATGTTGTAATAGCCCTGCATTACATTGTCACCCTTGTAGAATATTTCGCCTATACCGTTTTCGTCCGGATTTTCTATTTTAAGTTTTCCTGATGGAATTACCGCACCTACGGATTTGAATTTTTTATTACGTTGTTTGTCAAAATCAGGGGTTGCAGCTATAAGCGGAGCTGTTTCTGTAAGACCGTACCCTCTGAGTAACGAAAATCCGAAGTTCGTAAGACCTTCTGCTACGCCGGGATCCAAGCTGGCACCTCCGCACATGATGAGTCTCAGATGTCCGCCGAAGGCTTCGTGAATATCCTTAAATAAGGTTCTGGACTTGTCCTGGCCCAGCAGAGACAGAGCTTTATTGATTTTAATAGCAGATTTAACCAATTTTTCTTTGCCGCTCTTTTTGATACTTTTGGTTAATTTTTTGTAGATGGATTCGAATATCAACGGAACACCTACAAGGATTGTGGCTTGTGCCTGCTTGAAGTTATCCATAATATAACGCAGTCCCTCAAAGAATGCGATTGAAGCTCCTTGTGATAACAAGAAGAGACACAGTGTGCTTTCAAAGGTGTGATGACAAGGCAAAATGGATAGAGATCTGTCTGTTTGTTCGATTTTTACTATTTTTTGCGTATTGTTTATAACGGTCGTTATGTTTTTGTGGCTCAGCATTACACCTTTAGGCTTGCCTGTAGTGCCTGATGTGTATAGAAGAGATACTGTAGTATCGGGGTCGATTTGAACTTCATCAAATGCAGTATTTCCATTTTCAAGCATGATGTTACCCTGATCGATTAGGTAGGATATCTCGGTTGGTGCTTTTTCTTTCTCGCTCTTGTAAAAATCTATCGTGTATATTTTTTCGATGTTGCAGTTTTTGGCGGCGTCTGCATATTGCTTTTTGCAAAACACCACAGAAGAGTTGGAATCAGTCAGCAGGTTTTCCATTTCCCCGAGTGACAGATCTTTGTCTATGGGTACGATTACCATACCTGCACTTGTAGTTGCAAAATATGCCACCCACCATTCATATGAATTGTCACCGATTACCGCTACCTTGTTGCTTGGCAAATCCAGCGAGAGCAGCCATGTGGATAGAGCTTTTACATCGTTAAATAGCTTCATGTATGTTATTGGGATGTATTCCCCGCCCTTGGTGTCTTTCTTTAAAAAGGCTACATTGTTTTTGTAGTCCTGTGCACCCTTTGTGCAAATATCCCTTAAACTGGTATATTTCTTCGATTGATGGTAACGCATTTATCTACCTTTTCCTTCCAAAACGCCTTACTCGGATAAAAATTATACCACATAGAGTCAAATACAAATAAAAATTGCAAAATAAATTATTGCATGATACAATATCTTCGTATTTTGAAATGAGCAGGAGGATTAGTATGGTATTTGAGAAAATCAGAAAAATTATTTCAGAACAGGTAGATATAGAAGAAGAAAAGATTACCATGGAAACGAGCCTTTTGAAGGACCTTGAAGCGGATTCACTTGAGGCTGTGGAAATTTTGATGGAAATAAGCGATGAGTTCGGAATAGAGATATCTGATGAAGAAGCGGAGAAGTTCCAGACTGTTGGAGATATAGTGGAGTATGTAGAGCATCATATCGACTAGAAGTATCTCTTTTTTTGAGATGCTTCGTACCCCTTCCTAAAATTAAAGGATGGGGTTTTTTATATAGTGAGACAATTTGTATTTATTAGAAAAAGTGACAGATAGAGGTGAGTTATGGATGTCGGAAACACATGGATGACTAAGGGAGAGATGTTAATCAATGAACTGGCTCAAATTTATAGCGGGAAGGGATATCATCGTATACATCTTGATAAACTTGAAGATTATCATTTGTTTTTTGAGCATAGCGATTTCATATCCAACACAAGAATAATGCCTATCAGTGATATAGACGGCAGCCTAAAAGCATTGAGACCTGATGTTACGCTATCCATAATAAATAGATGTGATGATAAGCTTAAGCGGCAGGAAAACTTGTTTTACATAGAAGACGTGTATAGAGAAGACAGACATACCAACGGTTCAAGTGTAATCAAGCAGCTCGGGGTAGAGATTCTTGATAAAAAGAACAAGGTAGATGTTAAAGATATATTAAACCTTGCAGCTGAATCGCTTCATAAAATTGACACCAAGGCCACATTGGTGATATCCGATATGGACATAACGGTAGGAATCTTACAAGGTATAGAAGATGATAATTTGAGAGAGCAGGTGGCGGACGAGCTTTCTAAAAAAGCATCGGACAACATATTGGCTCTTACGGGTAATGAACTTATTGCGGGCTTACCTAAAAATGTAGGTTCAGCTAATGAAGTGTATAAAAAGCTTGATGAGCAGGGTCTAGAAGGTGAGCTTATATCGAAATTAAACCGTCTTAGGCAGTTGGCAGAGCAAATTAAAAATGAAAATCCGGGAATAGATGTGATCATAGACCTTTCCATGATAAACGACATCGGTTATTACAGTGGAATTATATTTAAGGGATATGTACATAATGTGAGAGAAGAGGTGCTTTCCGGAGGGCGTTATGATAATACGCTCGAAAAATTCGGAAAGTCGATGTCAGGGGTGGGCTTTGCGATATATATAGATTGCATAGAAGAGAAACAAATGAAAACCGCTGAAGACCTTGTAATAGCGATGCCGAAAGGAAGATTAGCGGATAAGGTCATAAAGCTTTTTGATGAGGCGGGATATAAATTGGATAACGATGATAACAGCAGAAAATTAATAAAAGAATGCAACGGTATCAGGTATCTTTTTGTAAAACCCAGTGATGTGCACATATATGTGGAGCGTGGAATAGCGGATATAGGAATAATAGGAAAGGATATACTCCTTGAAAATGATCCGTCTGTTTACGAATTGGCAGACCTTGGCATAGGGAAGTGTATTCTTGCAGTTGCAACAAAAAAGGATGAAAATCTAGAGGGCTTGGAAGAGTATAGGGTGGCCAGTACATTTGTAAATTCCACAAAAAAATATTTTGTAAATAAAAATATAAGAACGGAAGTGATAAAATTAAGTGGTAGCGTAGAGGTGGCACCGCTGTTGGGACTTTCCGACATGATAGTGGACTTGGTAGAAACGGGCAATACGCTCAGGGCAAACGGACTTGAAATACGTGAGAAGATAGCTGACATCAGTGCCAGATTTATAGCTAATAAAAACAGTTATGTATTCAAAAGGGATAGGATTGAAAAGATGCTTGAAAGCATCAAAGGAATTGCGAGGTAGAGAGTGAGTAAGTATCTTAGAGACGAACTTAGGAATTTGAAGGAATATGTACCGGGGGAACAGCCTAAGGAAAGCGAAATTATAATCAAGTTAAATACGAATGAAAACCCATATCCGCTGAGTCCTAAAGCGGTAAAGGCGATAGAGGACTACGAGCTGATTCGTACGAAACTGTATCCCAATCCTACGAATGAACCGCTTTGCGCCGCTCTTGGAGAGTTCTATAATTTAAGTTCTAAAAACGTAATCGTCGGCAATGGATCGGACGAGATATTGGGATTTGCATTTTTGGCATACGGAGCAAATGGGCGCAAGGTGTATTATCCACAGTATGGTTATGGATTTTATCCGGTGTATGCGGAGCTGTTCGCTTCAAACAGGATTCCGGTGGAGCAGAAGAATTTTAAGATAGACATAACGGATTATTTTGGGAAAGAAGGAATGATAGTAATTGCGAATCCGAATGCACCTACAGGACTTGCTTTAAGCAAGGACGAAATAGAGGAAATTCTTAAAAATGCAAAGACTGCAATTGTGATAATTGATGAAGCATATGTGGACTTCGGCGCAGAATCAGCTGCAGACCTCATCCCTAAGTATGACAACCTCATCGTAGTGGGGACATTTTCCAAGTCCAGGAGCATGGCGGGTATTAGAATCGGTTATGCCCTCGGCCAAGAATCTCTCATATCGGATCTTCACAGAATTAAGTACAGCTTTAATCCATATAGCTTGGACGGCTTAGCGGTGCTTGCGGGCAAAGCTTCTGTTGAGGATAGAGAATATTTTGAAAGTACGACAAAGATGGTGATAAAGACACGTGAAAATTTCATGAAAGAGTTAAAAACATTAGGATTTGAAGTGTTTGATTCAAAGGCGAATTTTGTTTTCACGAAAAATGATATAATTTCAGGCGAAGAGTTATATAAACAGCTTAGGGAAAATAACATACTGGTAAGGTATTTTGATGAAAATGTTTTGAGGGATTATGTGAGGATCAGCATCGGCAGTGATGAAAATATGGAATACACTGCGGATGTTTTAAGAGGAATAATAGGAAATCGAGGTTAGCATGAGTAGCGAAAGAATGGCAAATATAAAACGGTATACTACGGAAACTAAGATAGATCTTTTTTTAGATATAGACGGAGAGGGCAGATACGATGTAGATACCGGATGCGGATTTTTAAACCACATGTTGGAGCTTTTTGCAAGGCATGGAAACTTTAATCTGAATGTAAAATGTCAAGGTGATATAGATGTGGACTATCACCATACTACGGAGGATACGGGGATCGCCTTGGGAGAAGCGTTTGCAAAGGCACTCGGAGACAAAAGAGGCATCTTAAGATACGGCGATATAATCTTACCGATGGACGAAACTCTAATCATGGTAGCCGTGGATCTCGGTGGAAGGGCTTACTTGGATTTTTCAGAAGTTTTTATACCCGCTCAAAAGGTAGGCGACTTTGATACGGAACTCGTGAAGGAATTCATGCTTGCGTTTGCAAGGACGATCGGAGCAAACATTCATATCAGGCAGCTTGCAGGAGAGAACAGCCACCATATTATAGAGGGGATATTTAAAGCGCTTTCAAGGGCTTTGGCTAAGGCCTCGACGATAGACGAGAGGAATTCGGGCAAAATACCGTCTACAAAAGGAGTAATATAAGTGAAGACTATAGACTACGGCACGATGTCGACTACGGTGGATAGAGAAAACAATCAAATTTACATAAAAACCATATTCAACTCCAAGATGTGTGAAATAATGGCGGAGTGCACGCTCGATGTGTTTACCCTAAAGATGGAAAGTGCAACATATGAAGTGTTTAGAGGCAATGAAACCATACGGACAGGCAGGCAGGAAATCCCGGAATTTATAGGCTATGACGGATTTGGGAACGATGTCAAATATATAGGAGTATTGGCGTCTAAAGATGAAGTGGTAGCGCAGGGTGGCAACGAACTTGCAGGTTTTTTAAAAATGATGTTTTTACAATCTACGCAGGCCATGACCCAAGCGGAGACCTATATAATTAAGGAGAGAGGATACAGCGGTGAGAAGGAATATGAAGAACATTGGCAGGAACTTGAAAAGAACGGGTGTAGGCATTATACGAATGCGGACCTAAAAGAAAATACGTGGTATGGGTATCTTGGAGACTACCGAAGAAAGCGAAATCTTTTTAACAGAAGCAAGTATTTTGAATTCAATGAAATTGATGGTAAGCTTCATGTCAAGGGCGCATTCATAGATAGCTACCACCAGATGAAGGTGGATTTTATTGTGGAAGAAGGTAGCGTAATGGAAGCATCAGCGAGCTTCGATAGGGGGCCGAGTGCAGTTTGTTTTGAAAATACGGAGCATATGAGGGGATTTATCGGGCTTGAGTTTTCAAAGCTAGATTCAAAGAGTGTAAGATCCATAGTGGGTGGCGCGTACGGGTGTTACCATTTAAACGATGTGATAGTATTCGTGCTTAAAGTTTTAAAGCACACGGAAGTTGCAGGGTTATGTTGGGTATAGTGAAAGGAAGCATGTAGATGAAAATTTTTCCGGCTATAGATATTATGGATGGCAAAGTGGTGAGATTGGTGATGGGTAGCTATGATAACAGCACCGTATATAGTGATGATCCCCTCGCCATAGCAAAAGGTTTTGAAGAGGCAGGTGCCGGACACATACATATAGTGGATTTAGACGGCGCCAGAGAAGGGACACCCGCAAATTTTGAAATAATAGAAGCTATCAAATCCAAGACGGATCTTTGGGTTCAGGTGGGTGGTGGCATACGTGACATGAAGAAGGCGGATAGATATATAAACACGGGGATAGACAGGATAATCCTCGGTACGGCTGCGATAAAGAATCCGGATTTCTTAAATGATGCCTTGGATATACATGGTGAAAAGATAGCTGTAGGAATAGATGCACGAGATGGGAACATCGCCGTAAACGGCTGGAAGGAAACTACGAAGATAAATGCGATATCGTACGCCAAAATGCTCGCACGCAAGGGTGTTGCTGCGATTATATTTACAGATATATCCAAGGACGGCATGCTCGGTGGTACGAATTCAGAGCTATATAAAAAATTATCGGAAATACCCAAAATGGAGATAATAGCATCGGGAGGAGTCACCTATATGGAAGAGATAGGAGAGCTTTCAGGATATGTAAGCGGTGTGATTATAGGAAAGGCTTTATACGACGGGAAGCTCGATTTAGCTGAAGTTGTCAAGACCTATGAAGGCAATTAACGCAAGGGAGGAAAGATGAAAAAGTTGATAATGCCATGTATGGATATAAGACATGGAAAGGTAGTGAAGGGCATAAAGTTTGAAGGAGTAAAGGATGTGGCGGATCCTGTAGAACTGGCTAAGTATTATGATGCTACAGGCGCAGATATTCTGGTATTTTATGATATTGCTGCCAGTGTAGAGGATAAACAGATATACGAAGGTCTTTTTAAAAGCGTAAGAGCTGTGAGCGACTTGCCGCTTGTTGCAGGCGGAGGGCTCAAAACCATAGAGGATGTGGATAATATAATAAAATTGGGAGCCGATATGGTGAGCATAAATACAGGAGCCATAGATAATCCGGATCTTTTAAATGAAGCGGCTGAAAAAATAGGTAGCGAAAATGTTATATTGAGCGTTGATGCCAAAAAGGTGAACGGAGAATATCACGTTTTCAGGAATGCGGGAATGATGGATACAGGGCTGGATGCGCTTGAATGGATAAGCGAAGGTTATGATCGAGGAGCCGGAATATTGGTACTTAACAGTATAGATACGGACGGTGTAAAAGCCGGCTATGACATTGAGATGTTAAAAGCCGCAGGGGAGGTTACAGATGCTAAAATAGTGGCTTCCGGCGGCGCCGGGAAAATGCAGGATTTTAAGGAAGCGTTGATGTTGCCTAAGGTTGAGGTAGCACTTGCAGCAAGCGTGTTCCACTATAAAGAAATAGTAATAGATGACCTTAAAGAATATCTTAGAAAAGAAGGCATTGATGTAAACTCATAAGGAAGGGAGGTTTACTGTGGATGTGCTAAAATATGATGAGAAAGGGCTCATTCCTGCGGTGGTACAGGATTTTTACACCAAGGAAGTTTTGACACTTGCGTATATGAACAAGGAAAGCCTTGATATTACCATCAAGGAAGGTAGGACGTGCTTTTACAGCAGAAGCCGGAGAGAGCTATGGCGAAAGGGCGAAACCAGCGGAAATTATCAGGAAGTAGTGACCATAACGAGTGACTGCGACGGTGATGCACTCGTGGTGCAGGTCATAAAAGCGGGGCCTGCGTGTCATACCGGTAGTGAAAGCTGTTTTTACAATAGAATTTTTACAGCTAAAGATAGAGAAGGGTTTTCTTATAAGGCTTTGTATGATGAGCTTGTAAAACGAAAAGAAAAACCTGTAGAAGGTAGCTATACCAGTTATTTATTTAAAGAGGGCAAGGAAAAGATACTTAAGAAAATAGGAGAAGAGTCATCTGAAGTGATAATAGCGGCGATGAACGACGATAAGGGTGAAGTGATATACGAAAGTGCGGATCTTGCCTACCATATGATGGTGCTCCTTATAGAACAGGGCGTGAGCCTTGCAGAGATAACGGAGGAACTGGCAAGGAGAAATGTAATAGAGGATAAGAAAAAACAGGTTAAAAGCAGTTCAGGTAAAACATATTGTTAAAACGTAGAGACCAAAATGACAATAATAGATCCAATAACGGAGTTTACGAAAATATATTGTTAATATAGAGAGGTATATATAATGACAAAGGGTGATTTAAGGGGATTTGATAAGGCTGTAAAGAGGCAAGAGGCGTTGGCTCAAAACAGCAAAGATCTTATGACTAAGACAAAAAAATCTTTTTCAGCGGATTTGGGAGTTGAAGAAAATGAGATATCGAATCTCAAAGACGGTGATGAGCTTATTTTAGTCAGGGCTTCTCAGCAAAGAGGACTTGAGATGGCTCGTGAGATGGAGAGATATGATCTTGCAGCGCTTGCATTGATAGTCAAGGCGGCTAATGATATTGCAGCCCAAGGGGGATATTTCGTATCGTTTGCAGATCAGATTATATGCGGTGAAGGCGCAGCTGATGAAGTAGCTAAATTCAGGCATTACTTGGCTGCAGCTGCCGGTAAGGCACATGCCGTATACATGGCTTCTTCAAGCGTAGATGTCACAACGTCAATATTTACTGACGGAGTGCTTGCTGCGGGAGTCGGGCTTGGAATTAAGAGAAACGGTTATGCGAAGAAAGAATCGGCTGAGGGTGACAGCATCATCGGAATATGCACCCCTTCCACTGCCGGAATAGGCATAGATATATATAGTAAGGTAATCCTTGAAGATATGCGAAATGGAGTAAACGATTATATTGAAGAGCTTGATGAAATTGCGGGCGAGGCAATGATAACACCTCCGCCAAATTATGCGAATTTGATTCAAAAGCTCTATGACAGCTTCGATGTAAAAGATATAATACCTATTTCAAAACTCGGGTTGGTGCCGGATATAGCAGCTGTTATAGGCGGAGAAGATAAAATAAAAATACAGTCAAGCGATTGGGAATACCCTAAGATTACAAAGCTCATGCAAAAAGAAGCAAATCTTACGGACGACTTTATAATCAGACATTTTAATGCGGGTATCGGACTTGCGATCATTGTGGATGAAAAGGTGGAGCTTCCTATTTTATTGGAGCTCAACGAGATGGGAGTAGAGGCATATTCCATAGGCAAAATAATAAAATAACGAGCGAATTTATTTAACGGATTTTTCCGTGTATTCGCAATATTTCATTATGTCACATAGGTTGCATTTCGGATTTCTTGCGGTGCAGAGGTTTCGCCCGTGAAATATCAGAGAATGGTGTGCACGTATCCAACGCTTTTTGGGGATGATTTTCATAAGATCCCGCTCTACTTTATCTACTGTATTACCGTTTGAAAAGCCGATGCGTTTGCCGGTTCTAAATACATGAGTATCCACAGCCAGGCTTGGGATGTTAAAGCCCACCGCTCGCACTACGTTTGCTGTTTTTCTGCCGACACCGGGAAGACTTTCGAGTTCCTCGTAGCTTGAAGGTACGTCTCCACCGTAATCATTTTGTAATTTATTAGCAAGAGCTATGATATTTTTAGATTTTACCTTATACATCCCTATTGTGTGAATTATATCCATGACGTCATTTACATCCGCCTTTGCAAGGGCTTCGGTAGTCGGATAGGCTTTAAAAAGTTCAGGTGTGATTTTGTTTACACTCTTATCCGTTGTCTGTGCCGATAACGCTACCGCCACTATCAGTTCGTAATTATTCCTATGCACTAAGGCGCACTCCGCATCGGGGTACATCCGTTCCAGAATATCTAAAATTCGTTTTACCTTAGCCGCATACATGGTTCACACTCTATACGTTAAAGAGGAAGTGCACTATATCTCCGTCTTTTATTACGTAGTCTTTTCCTTCCGCGCGGATTAAGCCTTTTTCTCGTGCCGCCGCCAAGTTCCCGTTTAATTCCACCAGCGAGTCGTAGTCGATCACTTCTGCACGTATAAAACCCTTTTCAAAATCCGTATGAATCTTTCCTGCCGCTTGAGGCGCTTTGGTACCTCTTTTTATAGTCCATGCTCTTACTTCGGGCTCGCCTGCAGTTATGTAGGATATTTGATCCAGCAGTGAATATGAAGCCTTTACGATTTTATCAAGTCCTGAGCTCTCAAGTCCCAGTTCCTCTATGAACAGCTTTTTTTCTTCATCGCTTAGAGATGAAATTTCTTCTTCTATCTTTGCGCTTATAGTTATCACTTCCGCACCTTCATTTTTTGCATACTCTTTTACCTTTTTTACATTGGCATTTGTATCTATGGAGCTGAGTTCATCTTCTGAGACGTTTGCTACATATATGATCGGCTTGGATGTTATCAAGTCGAGCTCCTGCATATAGTTAAGGTTGCTGTCTTCAGGGTTTAGGGTTCTTGCGGGGTGACCTTCTTCAAGATGGTTAAGCAGTAGCTTCAAAAAATCCAATTCTTTGGCAGCTTTCTTATCAGCCTTGGCTGCCTTTGTAGTTTTGGCTATGCGTTTTTCGAGTAAAGATATGTCCGCAAGCAATAATTCCGTATTTATTACTTCAATGTCATCTATTGGATCAAGGCCGGCATGAACATGCACGATATTAGGATCTTCAAAACATCTAACTACGTGAAGAATTGCTGCAGCCTCTCTGATATGACCGAGGAACTGATTCCCAAGGCCTTCACCCTTAGACGCGCCCTTAACAAGCCCTGCTATATCTGAGAATTTTATCGTGGCGTAGGTTGTCTTTTTTGGTTTGTATATTTCGCTCAGTTTATCTATTCTGTAATCGGGAACGGTAACCATTCCGACGTTCGGTTCTATGGTGCAAAACGGATAATTTGCTGACTCAGCCCCGGCCTGCGTGATTGCATTAAATAAAGTACTCTTTCCTACATTCGGTAGGCCTACGATTCCAAGTTGCATTCATTCCTCCTCTTTTACATTATTTTTAATATATTTTTTATAAAAAAATACGTTGCATTCAATAGCATGCGTCAGACTTTAATTGTTCTTAATACATTTCTTACGCATACTATAGTATAACAGCGCACATACTAAAAATATCAATATACTTATGAGTTGTGCCTGCCTCATTTTCATGAAATACAGACTATCCACTCTGAGCCCCTCTACAAAGAATCTTTCTGCGGAATATAGCATCCCATATAAGAAGAGAAGCTGACCGTTAAATGAGTGTCTTTTATAAAATATATAGCTGAGCACGATGAAAATTAAAAGGCACCATATTGATTCGTATAAAAATGTCGGGTGCACCATTTCCCCGTTGATATTCAGTGCAAACGGGAGGTTTGTGCGGCTACCATAGGCTTCTTCATTGAAGAAGTTTCCCCACCTGCCAATGCTCTGGGCGAGGGCAACACCCGGAATCACAAGGTCTGCGAATTCTAAAAAGTCAATGTTTTTTTTCTTGCAGTATGCAAACAACGCCAAAGTACCGAGGATCAAACCCCCGTGGATGGCAAGGCCACCGTTTCGGATGTGGAAAATTTCCCCGATATTATCCTTATACACCTCGAAAGAAAATACAACGTAATACAGTCTGGCACCTATAATCCCTGCAATGATAGCTATTATGGAGCCGTCGAGCAGTTTATCCTTAGCAATAGCTGTATGAGTGGTGCGCCTTAAGGATATTATTATGCATGTCGCCATTCCTATTGCAATCAAAATGCCGTAATATTTAACATCGATGCCGAGTATTGAAAATGCTATTGCTCCCGGGGATTTCATTCATTCTCCTTTTACGAAAAAACATTTATCCGTATCTTGATTATGATAGCAGAAAACTTTAATTAAGGCAAAGATGTAGACAAACAAAGAATTGATTGAATTCAACGCCTGCGGTATAATGGCAGATATTAAATTTACTTATAAAAAATAAGAGAAGATATATTAGGATCAAGAGTTAAGAAGGAAAACGGGAGTAAATCTATAATGTTTGAGAAGGGGCTTAAATTCACAAAGTGGTATAAGGATATAGAGTTTGTGATTACAGAACTCGAGTGGGAAAGGATTTTTCTCAGGGCTAAGATCAAGACGAATTATAACGGAGATGTACGGTTTGCGCTCGTTCAAAAATATACTCAAGTTGAGAATGAGAAG
>ERZ773037.91-NODE-91-length-44502-cov-6.242379_pt1 | contig 44502 bp, 56 predicted proteins | sample MGYA00511466_ERZ773037 | MGnify/ENA primary metagenome ERZ773037 (study PRJEB29015, sample SAMEA2738146) | human oral metagenome | biome: human oral; feature: human-associated habitat; material: saliva | place: China | collected 2202 ... | reverse complement strand
AGGAGTCGTTGCTGGTTCGATTCCGGCAGGGGACATTTTTAAGCCTTTAACCATGCGGTTTTAAAGCATTTTGTCCACATTCTGTCCACATTTGTTTTATCTTTTCGTCGTTTCGTGATTTCTGCTCTTGTAATTGGTGGGCGTATACTTCCAGTGTGATGTTTAGATTTTCATGCCCTAAAACTTGAGACACAGAAATCAAATCGATATCGTGGGCTATCAGATAGCTAGCGTAAGTGTGCCTTAACGAGTGGACACGTACTTCACGCCCAACTATCTTGCGTAGCGTTTTATTAACTGCATTGTTAGATAGTGATGGTAGTAGTCTGCCGTCTTCAGTAGGTGGCAGTTGGTCAATAAAATTTATAAAATCATCATCAAGTGGTATCTCTCGGATACTGCTTTTTGTTTTTGTTGGTAGAAAACCAGTATTGTTTTTATAGTTCCACGTTTTATTGATTGATAACATGCCAGTATCTCTGTTGATATCATCCACCGTTAAGCCTAGACACTCAGCAAAACGGATACCAGTTTTAGCTATGATATAAAGTGCTGCATAAGACGCATATTCTGGATGCTTGCTTGTCTCGTAGATCAATCGCTCGTATTCTTCGACCTCTAGGAATTTCGTTTCAATATCACGCCCTTTATTCTTTGCGTTGATTTTGGCAAACTTGCAAAAGTTACGCTTGATATACCCTTCATGCACTGCCATTTCAACGCATGATTTGACATGCACATTAAAACGCTCGACAGTATCTTGAGCGTGAGTTTTAGCATAGCTATTCAACACACGTTGGTATTGTGTGGCAGTAACAGATTTCAGTTTCTTGTCGCCAAAAAATAATTCTATCTTCCTCTGGGTGTTGATATATGCCTTATAAGTTATTTTTGAAACGGTGGGTTTTTTATAAACTTCGCACCATTGCTTAAAATAAGCGTAAAGAGTAATATCTTCATCAACATTCAAGCCATCTTGTATTTTCAGCTCCATCTCAGCCGCAGCCTTGATAGCTTCAGATTTAGTACGAAAACCACCCTTTGACTTTGGTTTGCGTTTCCCAGTCGAATCGTAGTAGTTTATCCGATACTCCCAACCGTTTTCTCGTTTACGATATGATGCCATTGTTTAGTCCTCTTGTATAGATAATCCCTACACTCAAAGTTTGGCGATGGAGAGTGCAGGGATTTTTTTTGTTTTATTTTTTATTTAGTAGTAAAGACTGCACCACAGTTCTTGCAGTGCCACTCTTTTTTACCCTTCTTGCCAGCAAAACCAGCTAGAGCACCAACACCGCCAGTCATAATAGTTCCAGCAGCGGCTTTACCAATTGAGAAACTTTTTCTTTGCTGTACCATAAATTCAACGTCCGTACTTTTGCAATGAGGGCATTTTATAGCTCTTGCTTGTCGAAATTCCTCTTTCAAGTCCTCTTTCGCTTGTCGAAATTCCTCACTCGCTTGTCGAAATTCCTCTTTCGCTTTTGCTTGTTCTATTTTTGATTGTTCTTTTTGCTCTTTGGTCAAAGGGTGTTTTATCTCCCAAAAAAGTCGTGCGAACAGTAAAGCAATACCCACAAACATTAATAACCAAAAAGGAGGAAAGATAAAACCTAAAATAAGCCCACCAAAAGTACAGCCAAAAGTTGTTTCGAATTTCAAGTAAGTAGGTACATTTCTAACATCATCCATTTTCATTTTCATTTTCTCCTTTTTTAAATAACAGTTTGCTGAATTTTCCTAAATTCATCTTGTATCATCGCTTCGCCCCAAGTCGTTGAAATATCATACTGTGCAGCGAAGCGAACCCAATTAAAATCGTAGATATCAGTAGATTTTAAATAATCAACCAGTAACTCGTGGATCATATTTCTATTTGCTTGAGCTTCGTATTTTTCACGCAAACGCTCATAGTCTTTAGAGTTATGTTCTAAGTGTCCTAATTCGTGCAGAATGACCTTCAAACGTATTTCTGGGGCTAAATCCTTATTGATATAAACCACCCTGTTTATCGGGTCGATAAAGCCGTTTCTAGGCCACTCGTTAGAACTAAACTCACAAAGAGACACGTCGAACTGCTCAAGCAATTCGCTTTCAGTCATAGCACCTCACTTTTCCTTGCTACTCATATAGCCCGCAATAATACCACGGATAGCCCGCTTATCATCATCAGTTAGCGGTTTGCCGTCGAACATCATGGCATTGGCTATGATTTCGTCGATGTCATGGGGGCTGGGTTGTTGTTCTTCGGAAACTCCCCAATCTGCAACAGTGTCTGGTGATATCCCCAATAAATGACATATCTTGAAAACATTCTCAGCTTTTGCGTTCATGATACCACGTTCCAAAATAGAGCGAACAGTAGTGTAAGAGATGCCGCTTTCTGTCGCAAAAGCTCTAACATTTCCATATTTAGCTATAATAAGCTCTTTAATTCTTTCTTCAGCCTGCATTTTTATAACCCTCATTTTTATTTCTACCTATATATTAACACAGAAAATCGTATAGGTAAATAAAAAAAGTAAAAAAAATCGTATTTTTCTGTTGACAGTGTACGAAAATTAGTATATACTTAAATCAAGCTTAAGGAAGGAGGAAGCAAATGAAAAACATTGAAGAAATTCGTAAGAGTAAAGGCGTAACATTAGTAGACATCGCAGACTTGCTCGGAGTTGATTACCGCACGGTTCGTAGCAAAATCAACGGTGTTACAGATTTCAGTTTTGGCGAAACAGTAGCTATCAAGAAGGCGTTCTTCCCAGAATATGAATTAGAATACCTATTCAGCGAACGTGTCGAAGCCTAAATTTTTTTAACCTAGATATACGAAATTTCGTATAGATTAGAAAGGAAACAATAAACAAAATGAAGACACTAAAAAAACTCAAAGAATTCTTTGAGTGGAATTTAGACGGATACGATGTTGCACTTGCAATTATCGGAAGTCTTATAGGGGTATTTCTGGCAACGTTGATTTTTTGGGTTTTATTTAAAAAATAAAAAATTGACAGCTAGTGTGATAGCAGTTGTCACGAAAGCAACGGCTAGTGGAAACCAAAACGAAGTCAACCAAAGATATCTATTATGTTCTTTGTAAGCTTGATAAAAATAAATCCCCTCGTCAGTAACGGCGATGTCATGGGTGATGTCTTGAACCACTAACTTGTGATAAACCAATTCGCCGAGCGGTTCGCATTGTTCATCTATCAGTTTTTTATACTGTTCAGGTTTAATGCGAGGAGATTCTTGGGAATTTCGAATATCAAGCAATGATTTTAATAATTTTCTAGCTTTTCGTGAAATGATAATCATACAGCACCTCATTTTTTAAAACTATTATATCAAAAAAATAGAAAGGGAAAAATGAACGAAATAGCATTATCGAACAACCTTTCTCAAATTGAATTAGAAATAAGACATCACCAAAAATTAGCCGGTGAATCAATTTGGGAAATCGGGAGACGATTAAACCACGTTAAAGAAAACGACCTAGCACACGGGCAATTCATGGAGTGGTATCAAGGATTAGGGCTTGATAAAGATTTTGTTAGCAAGTCTATGAAAATCGCTAACGAACTACCAAATTTCGAAACGTTACGAAATTTAGGAACAACCGCCTTGCACTTAATCGCAACACTTCCAGAGAAAGAAAAGCAAGAGCAGATTGAAAAAATCGAGCAAGGTGAATCACCAACGGTCAGAGAGTTGCAAGAGGTCAGACGCAAGTCAAAACTGAAAGACCAAGCAATCAAAGCACTAGAAGACGAGCTTGAGCGTGTCAAACAAACCAAGACCACTGAAAAGGTGATTGAAAAGGAAATCATCCCAGACGATTACCAAGCAACACAAGACCTTAACAAGCAATTGCTAGGAAAGAACAAAGACCTATCGGACGAACTTGATTCAGTCAAAAGAAGTTTGCGACTTAAAGAAGCGTCTTACGAAATGCTAGAGAAAGAAACCTCGGAAGCACTAGCTTTGAAAGAATCGATCGAACACCTACGAGCGGACAAAGAAAAGCTTGAAAACAGTGTTTCTAACATCTTTACACTCAGTAACCTAGTGTCAGAGTTCGAAGAATTCTTTGACAGCAAGATGGCACCGCTTAGATTTAAAACCCTTATCCAAGGGATTGGCAAGGATGCCCAGATTGAAAAACTTAGAGACATCTTGACGCTAACTGAAAACTGGTTAGACGAAATGAATAAGATTGTCCCAGAGAATGGAAGAACAATCATAGAAGGAGAAATTATCAATGAGTAAAAAGAAAGATAAGAAAAAAGAAAATCTGCTCGCCGAAGCAGTCGAAATGCAGAAAAAACAAGCGATGAACCTTGTGGCACAAAGCAATGTCAACCAACAGCTTTTGGAAGAAGTTATCGGAATCAAAGAAGAAATGGACATCACTGCTAGAAAAACAAATCACAAATTCAATGAGCTGGAAAACCTTATTGAAGAAGTTAACAAGAAAGTCCATATCGATGACGGTGAAGCTACTAAAATCAAGAGCATTGTTTTTCGAAAAGCTGGAGTGTTTGCTGATTTCTACTTTGAAGAACAGAAAACACATCCAAGTGATAACTTGTTCGCATCCAAGAAAGGTCAGTTTATCCGCTTGATGTACTCACATTTGAAGAAGGCTTTCAACGTCACCAAGTACACCAACATCAAGCATGTTGACGCTAAAAATGCCGTCAAATTCTTGGAAAATCTATCTTACGATGATTTCACACCCTTTGAAATTCGTGAGACACCAAAACAAAAAGAGCTTATAGCTCTTGAGAAAGGGTAACGCCTATGGACAACCCATTCAAACCACTAGCTGACCAGTTCGATAGCATGTTGACGGCAGTGATAGCAGATAAAACAAAAGCGTTCGACTTAGACGAAACGCTCCCAATGTTGCTAACTGCTAAACAGTGCCAAGCCATGCTAGGAATTGGCAACTACACAGAATTCTTACGGATAACCAACCTTGACGGTTTCCCAAAAATCGACAAAGGGCGAGGGGCACAAATCAGATACCCACGGGACGCTGTAAGAGATTGGTTCAATAACAATTGGCAAGAGATTGCCTAGCACATAACCCTAGCCGTGGCAGTGAGCTAGTGAGGAAACTGAACGATACCAACTAAGTAAGCAACAACGATTTGATATTCATAAGTCTCCTTAAATTATATATGAATTAAAAAACCTCACTAGCTTTCTAGCGCGGTTAGGGAATAAGAAAGGAAGTTGAAAATGAAAAAACTTATTAAATGGCTATTTGTAAAAGAGAAACAAGAACCGGAATATTTCTTCGAACCCGTATGGACACCATACGAGGAAAACGAACGCAAATACGAAGCTCGCAAAAAACGTGAACAAGAGCTTTTGGCAAAATACGGAAACCGATAAGATCACAATCTTCAATCCGTAGCCACGGCCCCATCGTGGAGTGTAACTTATACCTTTCCCCAAAAAATATAAACTTTACCCACATTTCACACAAATACCTTTCTAAAAAAACATTGAAAAACATGAAACGGTGGGCTATGGGTGCGGATTGAAGCACTAAAAAAAGCATGGGTTAGGGCCCATGCAAGAAAAAAACATTTACAAGGAGATTATACCATGATTTCACAAACAATTGCAAAACCATCTTACGTTAAGACTAAAGCATTCGGTCTTTGTGGCACGCTAGCTCTCGCTACAGCATTGCTTATCGGTGCTGGGTCAGTATCAGCGGACGAAACTGCTGCACCAGTAGCAGACACACAACCAGCGGCTGCTAATGTGTACACTGCTGACAACGCTGGCAATGTGACAGTAACACCAAGCGAAACAGTGACGGAAACACCAAAATTTTTGGCACCGGCACCAGTAGAATCTCAACCAGTAGCTGAAACACCAGCAACAACTACAGAAGCAGCTCAACCAGTAGCTGAAACACCTAAACAGCCTACTGAATTTGTCAAAGAAGACAACGAAATTAAAGTAACTAATCCAGATGTTGTCGTTGACCAATCAAACGGAACTGGTAAATACAGTGGTTTTACAGTGGAATATAAAGACGTTAAATTCCCAGATAGCATGCCTATCAATGAAGGGGATAAGGTAACATTCAACCTTCCAAAAGAAATCAACTTCCAAACAAACTATGATTTTGATGTCTATAACCCAGAAAAAGCTGTTGTTGGTAAGGCTTCAACTGACCCTAAGACACAAACAGTAACAACCGTATTTAACGATTACTTCAAGAACCATCCACTCAATAAACAAATGTCATTGAAGCTCGATGCTAAGTGGACTGACAAGGTTGAAAGTGGCAAGCCAGTTAACGTTAATTTCAATGGTACAGTGGTTACTGTAAATATTGGAAAAGAGCAAGAAATCGGTAAAGATGAATTGCTTTCTAAATGGGGTAGTCAAGACGAGAATGACCCAACTGTTATCAACTGGACTGCTCGTATTAACTACGCTAAACGTCTATTGAATTACGTCACAATCATTGATGAGATGAGTGATAATCAAAAGCTTGTTGATAATTACTTCGAAATCAAATCGATTGAAAGCGTAGACCCTTGGATTGATAAAGGTTCTGCTATGGATTTAGTAAAATCAATCAGTAAATCAGACCACGGTTTCACAATTAAAATGGATCGCCTTGATCATATGATTTATATTAACTATAAAACTAAATTGATTAAGCCGGTTAAAGATAGCGTAAACCCAACCAATAAGGTTGAGTTGAAAGCTGAGTCAGACGGTGCTATCTCATACAGTTATGTTCAACTTGTCGGTGGCCGTGGTGATGCCAGCGGCGAAAACAAACCAGAACCAACATTTGAAATTCCTCGTGAAGCTCCAAAAGTTGAAATCCCTGAATTTAACGGTGGCATTCCGGGTATTCCTGAAGAACGTGTAAAACCAGAATATACTGAGCCAATCGGAACAGTACCAAATGAAGCACCAGTACATGACAAGCCAGAATTTAACGGTGGCATTCCGGGTATTCCTGAAGAACGTGTAAAACCAGAATATACTGAGCCAATCGGAACAGTACCAAATGAAGCACCAGTACATGACAAGCCAGAATTTAACGGCGGCATTCCGGGCATTCCAGAAGTGCATGAGAAACCTGAGTTTGAAGGTGGAGTGGTGCCAAACGATGCACCTATCTTGGATTTGCCAGAGTTGCACATCCCAGAAGAACCAACTAAACCAACACCAGAAAAACCAGTGACACCGAAAGAGGTACCTAACAAGCCCGTAGACGCTCCGAAGACAAAAGAGGTAGAAATTACCGAGGTTGTTTATAAAAACGATTCTGAGCCAAAAGAGGTGGCAAATACGACGGTTTACGGTGGTGTCTTGCCACATACTGGTGAAAAAGAGGGCATCATGTCAACTCTTGGCCTAGTAGTAATCGCTGCTGGCATCACAACTTTGGGATTGAGCTTTAAAAAATACAACGAAGGTGAGGAAGAATAATCATGAAAGAAAATAACAAACAAGTCGTATTTTATAGCGCTGAAAAAGATGGCTTCCTTGAAAGTTACAAGGACAAAGGAAGCCTAGTGTTTACAGCGGTATTTACTGACCGTTTGGAAAAGGCGCTATTCTTGCCGCTTGAACCATACGAAGAACAAAAAGACGAACTCGACAAGCTGGCAGAAGTGTTTGGTTGTGAAGTGCTTATCGTGGAAGTTGAATACAACGTAACTAAACTTGACGGTTCTGACTTTGAACGCACAGAACGTAACGAAGTTACAAAAGACGAAATCAAAGCATTTTTGAGAAAAATAATTAATTAAATAATTGAAGCGGTGGGAGGGTAGGCATTAAAGAATTATGACAACATTATATGAATTAACTGGTCAATTCCTTGAAATTTATAACATGGAAATTGACGATGAAACGAAACTCGATACGCTCGAAGCAATCGACTGGACTAGCGACTACGAAACTAAAGTAGAAGGTTATGTCAAAGTCATTAAATCGCTCGAAGCGGATATCGAAGCCCGAAAAAACGAAAAGAAACGTTTGGATGGATTGAATAAATCTGATCAGACGAAAATTGACAATTTGAAAGCGGCTCTTGCAGTTAGCATGACTGAAACCGGTCAGACCAAGGTTGACACCACACTGTTCAAGGTTGGTTTTAGAAAATCTGAAGCAGTAGTGGTTGACGAAACAAAACTACCTAAAAAATATCAAGTAGCGACTTACAAACCAGACAAGAAAACACTTAAAGAGTTACTTAAATCTGGTAAGCGTATCAAGGGCGCAGTTCTTGAAGAAAGGAGTAATTTAAGTATCCGATGAAAATTACTAAAGCGACAGATATCCAGCGGACTAAGAATTGGCGAATACTGATATATGGGAAAGCTGGTCTAGGTAAAACAACCCTTATCAAAAATATGCAAGGCAAGACCTTGGTATTATCGCTAGATAATTCTTCCAAAGTGCTAGCCGGCACTAAGAACGTGGATATCATTGATTTTGACCGTGAGCATCCAACAGAATTCATTACAGAATTCTTAACTCAAGCGGATGATTTGATTAAGGACTACGACAATCTAGTTATTGATAATATTTCAAGTTTTCAATCTGATTGGTTTATCGAGCAAGGTCGAAAATCGAAGAATGGTATCAGTAATGAATTGCAGCACTACTCACAGTGGACTAACTACTTTCTACGAGTATTGACTGCAATCTATACCAAACCCATCAATATCTATGTGACAGCATGGGAAGATACCCACGAACTCAACTTGGAAACTGGTCAGATTTTAACTCAGTATGTGCCACAGATTAGGGCTAGCGTACTCAACCAACTATTAGGGCTTACTGACATCGTTGGTCGTATCATCGTTAACGCAAAAACTGGTGCCCGTGGGTTGATTTTGGAAGGTAGCGAAGGGACTTATGCAAAAAACCGTCTCGACAATCGGACGGCTTGTAAAATTGAAGACCTCTTCAAATTTGGTGATCTAGATGGAACTAAGGAATTACCAGAGTGATCTCGTTGACGGCATTAAGCAATCAATCATAAGCGGCAACAAGCACATTATGGTTCAATCACCCCCTCGCAGTGGGAAGACAGTAGTAATGGCTCATATCGCCAAAGGCGCAACGGATAAAGGTAACACGGTTCTATTCTTTAGTCATCGAAAAGAGATCAACGAGCAAGTAGTTAATACTTTCAAGCGTAATGGCGTTGACATGAATTTAGTAACCATTGATAGTGTTGGTAAGATTTCAAGACGCTTAGAGATTTTAATGCAACCATCTCTAATTCTTATTGATGAAGCTCACCACGTTAAAGCTAAAACTTACTTGAAAATCATCGAGCATTTTAAAGATAGCGTCATTCTCATGTTCACTGGCACACCAGTACGGTTAGATGGCAGTGGGTTTGATGATATTGCCGACGATTTAATTATAGGCAAGTCAGTCAAATGGTTACAAGAAAATGGCAATATAGCACCGTTTAAATACTACGCCCCATCTTTAGTTGATACAACACGACTAAAAAAACGTGCTGGAGAGTTCACCAAGGCTTCCATAGATGAATCAATGAAGCGTGTCATCTATGGCGATGTCATAGCACACTATGAGAAATTAGCCAAAGGGAAACAAGCTATCATTTACACGCATAGCGTAGAAGCCTCTGAGAGCGTCTCTAACGCATTTAAAAGTGCTGGCTATACTTCTATCGCAATCAGTGGTAAAACGCCACCAGAGGAACGAGAGAGGGCAATGCGGGCCTTTAGAGATGGAGAGCTTACAATCATGGTGAATTGTGAGCTATTCACGGAAGGCATCGACCTGCCAAACGTTGATGTTTGTATCATGCTACGTCCCACCCAATCATTATCTCTATATCTTCAGTTTGCCATGAGGGCCTTAAACCCTCGTGAAGGGAAGACGGCAATCATTATCGACCACGTTGGGAATGTTGATAGACATGGATTGCCCAACGATGACCGAGAGTGGTCGCTTAAGGGCATTGATAAAACCAAGAAAAAAACTAAACTCGGTGAGCCAACCACTCGAACGTGTGATGACTGCTACGCTACATTCTGGAGTGTAGAGCGTATCTGTCCGATATGTGGGCACGAAAACAAACCGACAAAAGAAGAAATCGAAATCATTCGAGAAATCCAACTCGAAGAACGACGACAAGAGGTTGCGAGTAAGGTTGAAACATTCGTTACAAGCGACCAATGCCAAACAGTAGAAGAACTCAAAGAGTTCGCTAAACAACACGGATATAAGCCCGGTTGGGTTTATCATCAACAAAAAAATAGAAATATTTGGAGATAAAATAATATGTTTACAATCGACTATTCACAAGCTAAAGAATTTGGAGCAATCGCAGACGGTACTTATGAAGTTACCATTGATCTAGCGAAACAAGATGCTACGCAAGGCGGTGCTGACTATCTCGACATTCGTTTCCGTATCCGCAAGGACTTTCAACAAGAATTCCAAAATAACATTATTTTCCATCGTATTTTTGCCAAGAAAGAAGACGGCAAGTATCCAGTAGCTTCTATCATGAATCTTGCTAAAGCTGCTGGTATCCCAGACGGTACTAAATTCACAAGTTTGGAAGATTACCTCAACCAACTCGAAGGCAAGGCGTTGAAAGTTACGGTTAAAAACGAAAAATCTGAGTACAAAGGTAAAACTTATGAAAACCTCAACGTTAAACGTATGGAAGTTACCGACGTACCAATTGCAGCAGCTAGTGCTGATGTCTCAGAAATTGACCTTCCATTCTAATTATGGAGATGGTTGATTACGCAATCAACTATCAAAAGATGGGCTATTCTGTGATACCTATTTCAAAGAGTGGGAAAACCCCTCTCATAGCATTCGCAGATAAACCGAAACTTACTGAGAACGACATCCGAAGAATTTGGCGAGACAATCCAGACGCTAACATAGCACTGAGGACTGATACCTTCTTTGTCATCGACGTTGACATGCACGGTGATGTTAATGGCTTAGAGAATTTGAGAAATTGGGAACACGCTCGATTGATTCCCGAAACCTTGCAAGCTACTACGCCTAGCGGTGGACGGCATATCTACTTGAAAAAAGACCCTAACCATCCTATATCACAGAATATAGGGATGATTGAGGGCGTGGATATTAAAGCCCACGTTAATAATTATATTTTAGTGCCACCGTCCAATAATTCCAAGGGCTACTATGAATGGGATGTGGTGCACTCGCCAAAAGATGGAAGTATCACAGAAGCACCCATTGAATTGATTAAGGTATTGCAAGAAATGAAACCAGAGCCGGCAAGCTATGAAGTCTCATCGTTTGCCAGTGGTAGTGTAAGAAGCACTAAAACCACTAAGCTGTTTGAGAGTATCTTACTCGGTTTTGGAGACCAAGGGGGACGAAATAACGCCCTAGCCGAGTTTGTCGGTGGGCTACTCCTTCGAGGTGTTGACCCAGAGATTACTTACCATCTCGCAAAGATGGCAAACAGTAATACTCAAGAGCCTTTGAGTGATAAGGAATTTGAAAGGACATTCAAGAGCATGTTAGACAAAGAGATTAGGAGGATTGGACTTGACAACGATTGATTTCGACTATTATCGTGAGCAACTCGCAAATTCTAGTCTATCGCCAGGGAAACCAGACAGCTGCGATGGCATTAAAAATAAACTGAAAGCCTATCGGAATGAGTGGTTTGAAAATTTCGAGGGGAAAAGCAAACCTAAAGCACTACCAGAGCTTGAAGTGGCACGGGCATTAAATAAATACGTCCATGTCATCACCCTCGAAAATGGGAAAGTAGCCTTATATGATCCAGAGCGTGGGTACTATCAAAAAGATTATAGGTACGCCTACCAACTCATTTATATCATCGAGCCTACTTTCAATGAGACAAAATGCCGCAATGTTCTATTTCTGCTATCAAACATGAGTAGAAAATATGAATACCAACGCATGCGGATGGATTTCGAGCCAGAATATCGAGATGTTAGACGCTTCATTTTGGTTAAAAACGGCATTTACGATAAGCGTAAAAAGAAACTACTATCGTTTGATTATAAGTTTATCAACTTCAGTACCATCGAGACAGAATTGGTCGAAAACGCCCCTAAACCAACCATAGACGGTTGGGATGTGGATACTTGGTTACTCGATTTAATGAGTGGTGACAGTGAGCTTGTCGAATTGCTATGGCAAGTCATTGCAGCGTCACTAAACGGCAATCATTCTTACAGAAAATCAATCTGGTTGGTTGGGAATGGTAACGATGGTAAGGGTACATTTCAACAGTTAATCAGTAATCTGGTTGGACTTAAAAACGTAGCACCGTTGAAACTCAACCAATTCTCAGAGCGTTTCGGTCTTGCCATCATCGAAGGTAAGACAGTTATCATTGGTGATGATGTCCAAGCTGGCATCTATGTGGATGAATCTTCTAACTTTAACTCGGTTGTAACTGGTGAGCCAGTATCGATTGAGAAAAAAGGAGAAAATCCCTATCTGGCACAGTTTAAGAAAACAGTCATCCAGTCTACTAACGCTATGCCAGTATTTAAGAATAAGTCAAACGGGACTTATAGGCGTATCGTTATTATTCCATTCAAGAAAACATTCGGTATCAAGGATGATAATTGGGCAATCAAGGACGATTACATTAATCGTAAGGAAGTTTTGGAGTATGTTCTTTGGAAGGCTATTAATTTAGACTTTGACCGTTTCAGCGAACCAAAAGCAACTCAAGAACGCATGCAAGAATTCAAAGAGGAAAATAACACAGTTTATAAATTCCTTAATGAATACTTGTCGGATGTCGTTTCCACTCGTATTCCAGTTAGATTTCTATGGGATGTGTACCGCTCGTGGTGTCATGAGGGAAATCATACAATCCCTAAAAAATCTAACTTCGAAAGAGAAATGACCCAGAATTTGCCGGTTGGTTGGGAAAAGAATAAATTAAGACCGCTTGACCACTTTAACCCAACTGAAGACAAACCAGATTATTGGCATGACTTTAATTTTAGTTGGGATGCCGAAAAAGATGGCAAAAAAACGGCTGCAATCATAATTAAGACACCGTGATACCGATTGACACCAATAACGGTGTCCTCGCAAACACTTGATACTAAAGCAATTAAGACACCTTGGATACTATGTTACTACTTTTATATAAATTTAAAATAAATAAATAAATAAATATATATATAGAGAGAGACCCTAAAAACTAGGTGTCTGGGTGTCAAAATCGGCTCAAACCCCTTATTTTACAATGGTTTGCGAGGATACCACTACAAGTGTCACAGTGAGTGTCGCGGTATCCATTTAGGAGATATATGACCACAGAATCACTAATTCAAAATCAAATAAGGGTGGAATTATCAAAAGCTGGCTATATGGTATTTCGAATTAACGTTGGTAAGGTCAGAATGGCAGACGGGCGTTGGTTTGATACGGGAGCACCGAAAGGGTTTTGTGATCTATTCGGCTTTAGACCAGACGGACAGATATTTTTCATCGAAGTAAAAAATGAAAAAGGTCGTGTGAGAGATGACCAAAGGAAGTTTATGGATGCCATGAAAAAACGAGGGGCACTCGTTGGAGTGGCAAGAAGCGTTAAGGAAGCTATGGATATAGTTAATGAGAAACAAAATTAAAGATAAGCTAGTCGGTGTATACGCTCCAGGGAGTTACGACCATGTAAGTGTGTTAGGCCAAACGCAAGAATTTTCGAGATGGTTCTGGGAGAATCGCAAAGATATGGATTTGATAAGTGCGAAATTAGGCATTAACGCCAAGAAATTAAATCGCATCTTAACGCTGGAGCAGTTACCAGACAAGGAATTACTAGCAAGGATGGTGGAATTATATGAAATATGAAGTAGTAGTCTACTACGACGATATGGTTGATAGCGTGCATACATTCAACAACAAGAATGAAGCTATCAACGAGCTGCATCGTTTGAGAGGTATCAAGTACCGAAACTCAAGAATGTATCGTGTGGAATTGGAAGAGGTTAAACAATATGATGGACAAGAATGAAGCAGTACAAAAACTAGCAACAGTGGGGCGTTTATCGATGTCCTATGCAGAGGACTTATATGATTCTTTCTTCGAGAAACCAGTCGTTCCGCAGTATGTGGCGGATTGGTATGAGGAGAATAAAAAGGATTTTGATTATAATCTGTGGGATTACCTCACAAGTTGGGATCGGCAAAAAGGTAGCGACTTTAAGAAATGGATTAATAACGAAATAGACGTACTTCAAACCCTCGTCAACATGCACCAGTTTGGGTATGAGGTGGAGAAAGAGACGAAGTACACTGTCAGAATCAAAGTCACTAATCAATACTTATGCAACGATGATGGGATTCTTCATTTTTCTCCAGGCTTTAGGATGGATTTCACGAAAAACGACCTTGAAAAATTGAATCTCGGCTGGGTATTCGACTGCGAGGGCATTGAAATCGTGGAGGTGGAATAGATGGCAAGGTTTATCGAAGTGACACCAGTAAAATACGGTGAAGAACAACCGAGAATGCTTATTAACGTCGAAAAAATCGATTACGTGCAAGAGGATAGCGACGGCCTTGCAGCGATATATTTAAAAGATGTCCCACTAGCGCCTTTTACAAAAAAACCGGTATTTGACAACCCTATTTATGTAACTACTCCGTTTATTTTCTTATCGGACGAAATAGAGAAAACTAAAGAGGTGGAGTAATGGTAAAACTTGTATTTATCGCAGAGCCTGAAGAACCTACGTATGACGGCATCCCAGCGCTTATTGCAAAAATTAATCGGTGGGCAGACGACCGCAACCTTAAGCAAGCAGACCCAAAGATTCAGTGGATGCGTATCACGGAAGAAGTCGGAGAAATTCGGGATGTACTCTTGAAGCCAACGAAATTCACAAAGCCGCAAGCAGCATTGAAGGATGCTATCGGTGACACGCTAGTAACAATCATCGTGCTAGCTCACCAGTTAGACCTTGATGTGACTGAGTGTCTCGGCATTGCTTACGAGGAGATTAAAAACAGAAAGGGAAAAATGATTAATGGGACTTTCATCAAAGAAGAAGACCTCTAGGATGATTGTCTGGGCGTTATTCGATAGTGGAAACGGATCATACACCAAAGGTGTTAATAAACTGGACAAAGATATTGAAATCTATCCAATAGGTATTGATATTGAAAATAAAAATCATCATTTTATCAATCTGAATTTAGCTGATTATAGCCGTTTGTTTGGAAATAACACCCTATTTGACACATTGGACAAATTGCCTAAACCTGATCTGATTATCGCTAGCCCGCCGTGTGAAAGTTGGTCTAACGCTAGCGCCATGGATAGAGGTAATGCGTGTTGGAAACAAGAGCGAGGTGATTCTTTATTTCAACCACAACAACCTTTGTCGATATTTACTGTGAGAGATCACAAAGATTTTGACAGATATCAATATTATCCCAATAAGCAACTTATGAAACGCATTAATGGTGAATTATGTGTATTCAATACAGTTGAAATCATTAAACGATACAACCCCAGATATTGGATCATAGAAAACCCATCTCATGGCAGAATTTGGCAATACATCGAGAGAGTGCTAGGTTTCGAAATCCCATTTGAAAATCATACGAGGTACAACAACTATGATGATTATCCGATTTCTAAACCAACTCGATTTTCTGGGAACATTGAATTGAATCTTAAAAATGAAAAGAAATCAAATGACATCAAATTTCAAGATTGGACGAAATCTTATAATGAGAGGTCAAATATTCCTCTAAGTCTGGTCTGTGAGATTTTTGAAAAAGTATATAAGGAGTTTATGAGTGAAGCATAAAGATTTAACGATAGCGACGATTTTACTTGTGGTCTCACTAGCCATTAACGTGGTTACGGTCATGCGAGTGGTCAACAGACCAATCGAAACTGTGGTAATCCACAAGGCAGACAATGCAGTGGAACTACACGGCAAGGTGACTGGAAAATCGATGGTCGGAAAGCTCTACACTGTTGATTGCGGTGCTTACGGCAAATTTCTTGTCAGTAAGGAACAGTACGATGCGGTGAATGTTGGGGATGATATCCCTAGCTACTTAAGGGGGCGAGGGCAATGATACCTAGATTTAGAGCGTGGGATAAAATCCATAAAACGATGTATGAAGATGGCGATATTGTATCTATTGACATCGAAAAAAGTCAAATTTGCGTTAAAACACCTTTCTTTGAGCAATTAAATCGCTACAACTTCAGAGATATTGACCTGATGCAGTCAACTGGTTTCACCGACAAGGATGGCAAGGATATCTTCAGAGGGGACATCGTTACTTTAAGAAGTGGCTTGTTCAAAGGAGTTGTTAGCTTTAGACAAGACTTAGGAACGTATGTCATTAATCTTATTGGATACAAAAACTTTGAACGCTTATGTAATGTTGCTGATTCGACGAAGGTTATCGGGAACATCTACACTAATTCGGAACTGGCAGAGGTGAAACAATGAACAAACGACGACAAAAGAAATCAGTAATGAGAAATGTATCTAAACTTTATGATATGGCTTTTGAGCGAGAGCGTTTTAGAAGAGATGTAGCTATTATTTGCGGTAGAGGTCTAAGAAATGCAAGAGTGCTTACGACAATGGTGGTTAAGAGAACTGTGTTCGAATACGCCCCATTCGAAGCCGTTGGAATAACATTAGAGGGATATATCGCAGACCGCCAAGTGATACAGGAGCGGAGCTCATGAGCGTGAAATACAAATATTCCGGGCTGACCGAGGAATTATACCAACGACTGGTCAGTGAACATGCAGCACTTAGAAAAACGCACAAAAAAGGCTCTTATAAACAGTTTTTTCAAGATGTGAAACAGTGCAGTGAATTAAAAGCCCGCATCATTTATCAAGCATTTAATAGCGCAGTCGTGGAACGTGCGAGGATATCGCCCCAAACTGTCGACCGCTTGGAAGGCATTATTTCTGATGAATTATTCAACGACCTTCAAGATTATCTGTCCACTAATTATACAAGGGGTAAAACCACGCGCCCAGTTTTGAATAAAATCAACGCAGGACTGCCAGAATACTTATTCAAACGATTTCGCAAGGAAGTTGAAGGGCTACGCAAGGAACACCCTGGCGACATAAACAAGTATATTAGAGACGTTAAAGGGTGCGACAAGAAAGAAGCTAACAAAACCCAAAACGCACTCAATCAATGTTATTTAGAGAAAGCTGCACTAACACCGTTGAAGGCGATTCAAATGGAAGGTATGCTGTCAAGGGATTTATTCAGCGAAATCATTGATTACGTTTTCAATAACTACGAGTGGTCTGAAAGGTTGGACGATGAAATTGATCGCATAACCCTAGAATGTCGTAATAAAGGCAAGGTAGGTCGTGAGAAACCCAGCGTTAAACGTGCCTTATATACGGCACTGGCAATGGGTTTGTAGCCAGAGTGGTATAGACGGTTCGAATCCGTCACTGGCTGTTTGTCTGTCAAAATACACTAAAAAATGGATATAGATTTTTAGTGGCTTGGACACTTTTTCGACACGCATCGCTGACAGACCGATGCAAAACAAATCCAGTAAATAATAAGTTATAGAATTGAGGAATCCTTTTGTATTTTTTTCAACCCTAGCCTTGCATTGCTGGTGGCATGGCTAAATCTAACGCATGGGAGGTGGTAACCTAATCCTTCTTTATTCTTGTAAACAAAAAAAGACCCAGACTAATGCCTAGGACTGTTCAAATGCTAATAATATTATTATACCATAAAGGAAATGATTTTATGAGAACAGTTGAACGGCTGCAACAAATCAAGGCACTTGATAGATATATTGACAGTCAGATAGAACAGATTAAGAGACTGGAATCACAAGCGCTAAAAGTAACGGCTGGTGCTATGCAAGCGGATATGGTGCAAGGTGGTAAGCGTAAAGGGAAGGATGACATCTATGTCGAACTCATGACGGCTAGGGAGGAAGTGGAACGCTTCACGGCCGAGGCTATTAAGCAAAAGCTAGACTTCCGCCGGCAGATAGCAAACGTGGGGGATATAGATGCTAGGTCCCTGCTGCAAATGGTATATATAGACCAGCTGGATATCTGGCAGATATGTGACCGTATGGGCTTCAGTAAAGCTACCTACTATGTTAAGTTAAGACAAGCTGAGAAGTATCTGGATTAATCTACAGTGGTATATACCAATCCATACTCCATCATACTATCAACGTGGTAATATAGTATTATCGAATCAGAAGGACACAGTAGAGTTCTTCTTTTACTTTATCTGAAAGGAGGTATGCCGATGCCAATGGTCAGACGATGCAAGACAGAGGGGTGCCGTGCCTTAGCAGAGAGACCAGCACACTACTGTACTACACACCACAGTATGGAAGCAGCATACACACAAGAGAGACAGAGATACTCACGGACTAGATACAACACACGAGTAAGGAACCGAGACGATGAGAGCAAGGAACGCTACGCATTCTATCGCTCAAAGACTTGGTCATCCATTCGTAAGATAGCTTTAGAACGTGACAACTATCTATGTCAGTACTGTCTAGCGTTGGGTATCACCACACCAGACGCACGTATAGGCGACCACATTACACCCGTTGAAATAGCTCCAGAACTTAGGACTGAAATTTCAAATGTGGTAGCAACGTGTAGAAGCTGCGATAACACCAAACGTACCTTGGAACAAGAAATCTATGGTACTGGTCAGAATAGAACGAAACAGAACACCGAGCTACGACTTTCCGTGGCAACGTGGGCAGATTTAATAGCCCGCAAAAAAGAGGACGTCGTTAAACCCCTCTAATAAGCCCATAGCACGATTTTATAATAAGGGTGGTACAATAACCCTCGAGACAATTTAAAATTGACCCCCGCCCCTTTCTCGTGCCAAGGAGAGCCGCCACAAGGTGTTTTCTTACACCGCACACCAATTTTGAGGGTTTTAACAAGGGTCTTTTTTATTTTAGGAGGTGAGAGCGTGGCAAATAAGTCACCGGCAAGGCGTGAGCCGTTTTACAAGCAAAATGACCGTTTTCTACCGCTTGACCCACCAAACTACTTAGGAACAGTAGCGAGGGCGGTTTGGACTAAAATAATTCCGTTTTTAAAAACGACAGAAAAGGTCGAACGCATTGACACGTTCCTTGTGGAAACATATTGCACGACATACGAGATCTACAAGAAAGCTTATGAGGACGTTAAAGAAAACGGTATCCAAACCGAGATTATTAAATATATTCAGTCTCCCGGTAGTGGTGAAATTTTAGGCGAACAATCAATGGGATTTAAGAAAAACCCCGCTGTTGCGACGATGAAAGATGCCGCTGAAACCCTTAATAAGATAGGTATTCAGCTAGGTCTGACACCTAAAGGGCGGGCAGAATTGGCTGAAATAGCCGGAAGTCAAGCGGATAATTCTTCGATGAAAGATAAAATGGCAGCATTCTTTAAATAAAGGAGGTGAAACATGCAAAAGATTGATTTAACCAAGTCAAAAGATGTAATCGGTGCTTATAATAGCATCGATTTTTCTTATGAACGAAAAACCTATACCGACTATGGCACGAAATACTGTTTTAACGTGCTAGATGGCAAGATTGTCGCTGGTTACAATATCCAATTAGCATGTTTTAGGCACCTCCGAGACTTGCAAAGACAAGGGGATAGCGATTTTCCTTATGTCTATTCAGTCGAAGCGTTTAACCGTTTCTTGAAATTCCTATCATTAGTGCCAAACGTTGATGATCTGAGCCAAAAGTTAGAGCCTATGGATTGGCAGTATTTCATATTTGCCCAACTCTTTGCGTGGTTTGATTTAGACGATGTACCAAGGTTTTCAAATATCATTATTTCTATTGCTCGTTCGCAAGGGAAAACGATGATAGCTGGTATCTGCCTTAATTTCTCTTATCTTATTGAGATTATCGGGCAAAGTAACCAAGATTTTCTTGTTAGTTCGCTAAACTTCGACCAAACAATGAAGCTGTATACTTATGTTAAATCTATGATGGCTAGAATCATTGAGAATGAGCCGTTTAAGTCGCTAGCAGAAGAAACACAAGTCCAATTATATTCACGAGAGATTAAATCGCTCGTAGATGCCAATACCATTCATACTATCTCTTTTGAATCGGGTAAATTTGACGGTAAGCACTTTAAACTGGCCGTGGCCGATGAAGTCGGTGAGCTTAGAACGGATGAAGGGATTTCTAAAATCACATCCGGGCAAGTTAATACCGAGGGCTCGCGTTTTATTGAGATTTCAACATCTTACCAAACGCCCGATGTTCCATTTCATCAAGAGCAAAAGAAACTGATTGAGATTATGGAACGTGACTTTGACCGTTCTGGTGATGATCAGCTATGTCTAATTTGGTCTCAAGATAACTTGGAAGAAGTCTTTAAACCAGAAACATGGGCAAAGAGTAACCCACTACTTAACCACCCTAAATTAAAGGATGGATTGATGAAAGGGTTACTTTCTGAGCGTGATAAGAAACTGCTTATGGGGAAACTTGCTGACTTCCAAGTCAAAAACATGAATTGTTGGTTGCTAGCAGATAGCAACAGTTTCCTTGATTTGACTGATATCGAGAATGCCGTTGTTGATGAATTTGATATCAAGGGTAAGCGTGTCTATGTAGGACTGGATGCGTCTATGTTCAGCGATAATACGGCTATCGGTTTTGTTTATCCCTACGTTGCTGGAGACGGTAGTCAGAAATGGCATATCGAACAACATAGTTTCATTCCCTGGCAACAAGCAGGCTCGTTAGAAGCTAAGATGGAGCAAGACGGCATCAACTATCGAGACTTGGAAACCAAGGGTTTTTGTACGATTACCAGTCACCCACAAGGGCTTATCAATCCAGAGGAAGTGTACCGCTGGTTTTGCGAGTATGTAGAAGATAATCAGCTTGATGTGGTTTTCTTCGGCTACGACGCTATGGGAGTATCAAAGATTATCAAAGCCTTGGAATCTAACACGAGTTTTCCACTCATGCCGATTAGACAGCGTACAAGCGAACTGAAAGACCCGACAAAATTCCTTCAAACGCTCTTTATCGAAGGCAATATCACTAGACTTGATGATGAAATCATGCGAAAAGCCTTGATAAATGCGGTAATCAAGGAAGACAACATCGGTATTCAAGTCGATAAAATGAAATCGACCTATAAAATCGACGTGGTGGACGCTCTAATTGATGGTTTTTACGATGGTATGTATGCGTTCGAAGACTACGCGATTACCAATAACCCAACGTGGAAGGTCGAACACATGAGTCAAGAGGCCGTCCTAAACTGGTTGAAAAACCCAGATAGTGGGCTACTAGAGGAGTATTAATACATGATTTTGAAGTTTTTTAAAGCAATTTGGGCTATTTTTGACATTTTGATGTTTATTTTAGCTGCAATTTCGCTCAATGTCACTACTTACCACATCGGCTATGTGTGGTTTGGTATTAGTATGACAATCACGTTCGTACTAGCTGGGCTAGTGAGTGAATTAGCTAGCAAAAAAGGCTAGAAAGGAGGTGATAATAATTGCCGATATTTAATTTAGCAACCGAAAGCCCACCGAGTAACCAAGGGGGCTTTTTTGATATCACTGATCCAGAGTTTTTGGCTACCTTGAATGGTAGTGAGTGGGTTTCAGCCGAAACTGCTCTTAAAAACTCGGACCTATTCTCTATTATCAGTCAGTTATCTAATGACCTTGCGACTGCCAAGCTGACAACTAGCCGAAAACAGTTACAAGGCATTGTGGATAATCCATCAAACAACGCTAACCGCTTTAATTTCTATCAGTCTATCTTTGCTCAAATGCTATTGGGTGGTGAAGCCTTTGCCTATCGATGGCGAAATGACAATGGGCGTGATATGAAGTGGGAATATTTGAGACCGTCTCAAGTCTCATTTAACCGCTTGGACAACCAAAACGGTCTTTACTATAACATCACTTTTGATGACCCACGCATTCCACCAAAGCAGCATGTTCCGCAAAGCGACATCTTACACTTTAGATTGCTATCAGTGGATGGTGGTTTGACAAGCGTAAGCCCGTTGATGGCCCTTGGTAGAGAATTAGATATTCAAAAAGCCAGTGATAAGCTAACGCTTAACTCTCTTAAGAACGCCCTTAACGCCAATGGTATTTTGAAAATCAAAGGCGGTGGCTTGCTCGATTTCAAAACCAAGGTCTCACGCTCAAGACAAGCGATGAAGCAAATGCAAGGTGGTCCGTTGGTACTGGATGATTTAGAGGACTTCACACCTCTTGAGATAAAATCCAACGTGGCCCAACTACTTAAGCAAGCGGACTGGACGACCGGACAATTTGCAAAAGTCTACGGTATCCCAGAGAACGTTGTCGGAGGTCAAGGAGACCAACAGTCTTCACTAGAAATGAGCTCAAATGTCTACTCTAAAGCAGTAGCACGCTATTTGAGACCGTTCCTCAGTGAGTTATCTCAGAAACTTTCATGCGATGTGGACGCAGATATTTTTCCAGCGGTTGACCCGACTGGTGCTAACTATATCAGCCGTATCAATAGCATGGTCAAAAGTGGCACACTCGCACAGAATCAAGGCTTGTATATTTTGCAACAAGCTGAGATTTTACCTAAAGAGTTGCCAGAGGGTAAAAACCCTAACCGTACCACATTGAAAGGAGGTGAGATAAATGGGCAAGATTGACATTAAGGGCGATATTGTAAGCGATGATGCTGGAGCGTTCTATGAATACTTTGGCATGTCTAGTACCTACCCTAAATTGGTACAAGAAGCCATCGCTAACGATGAAGACGAAGAAATTACGCTTAATATTGCTTCAAACGGTGGTGATGTATTTGCAGCTAGCGAAATCTATACCATGCTTAAAGCCAGTGGCAAGCGTATTGTGGTTAATGTGCAAGGGCTTGCGGCTAGTGCTGCGAGTGTCATTTCTATGGCTGGCGATACCGTGCGTATCAGTCCAACGGCGCATATTATGATTCATAAAGCGTCTACTGGTATCGTCGGGAATAGCGATGACCTAGAGCATCAATCAGCGGTATTGAATAGCATTGATGAATCTATTGCTTTGGCTTATGAGATGAAAACCGGGCTTAAGCAACCAGAATTACTTGATCTCATGGCTAAAGAGACATGGCTTAATGCTAAAACTGCTGTAGATAAAGGCTTTGCGGATGAAATCATGTTTTTCGATGATGACGAAGAAGAAATCATGGTTACTAATGCCGTACATCAACTACCAAGCAAATCAGCAATCACTAAATTTAAGAATATGATTGCTACACCTAAAACCAATTCATTGCGTGAGCAGAAATTGGCTATTTTACTTGAAAAATGAAAGGAAGATGATTAATGAAAACATCAAACGAATTGCATGACCTTTGGGTTGCTCAAGGCGACAAGGTCGAAAATCTAAATGAAAAACTTAACGTAGCTATGCTTGATGATTCAGTAACCACTGAAGAATTGCAAGCTATCAAGAACGAGCGTGACACTGCCAAAATGAAACGTGACATGTTCAAGGAACAATACACGGAAGCTCGTGCTAACGAAGTGCTTAACATGTCTGAAGAAGACAAGAAATCATTGACTGAAAACGAAGAAGAAGTTAAAGCTTCTTTTGTTAAAGACTTTAAAAACCTTGTTCGTGGTCGTTACCAAAACTTGCTCGATTCTAAAACAGACGGAACTGGTGCTGATGCTGGCTTGACTATCCCACAAGATATTCGTACAGCTATCAATACATTGGTTCGTCAATACGATTCATTGCAAGAGTATGTAAATGTTGAAAACGTAACTACTCTTACTGGTTCTCGTGTTTACGAAAAATGGGCTGATATTACCGGACTTACTAAAATTGATGATGAAGCTGGTCAAATCGGTCAAAACGACGATCCAAAACTTTCTCTTATCCGCTACACAATCAAACGCTACGCTGGTATCTCAACAGTAACTAACAGCTTGCTTGCTGATTCTGCTGAAAATATCCTTGCATGGTTGTCTGGATGGATTGCGAAGAAAGTCGTTGTTACTCGTAACAAAGCCATCTTGGAAGTTATTGCAACACTTCCAACTAAACCAACATTGGCTAAATGGGATGACATCATTGACTTGGAAGCTAAAGTTGACCCAGCTATCAAACAAACTTCATTCTTCTTGACTAACACTTCAGGCTTCACTGCCCTTAAGAAAGTTAAGAACGCAATGGGTGACTACCTCATGGAACGTGATGTGAAATCACCTACTGGATACTCAATCGATGGTTTCATGGTTAAAGAAGTTTCTGACCGCTGGCTTGCTAATGGTACTGGTGGAGCTATGCCACTTTACTTTGGTGACTTGAAACAAGCGGTAACATTGTTTGACCGTCAACACTTGTCATTGCTCTCAACAAATATCGGTGGTGGAGCATTCGAAACTGACACCACAAAAGTACGTGTTATTGACCGTTTCGATGTTGTTAAAACGGATGAAGAAGCATTTGTTCCAGCGTCATTCAAAGCAATCGCTGACCAAAAGGCTAATCTTACACCAGGGGCTTAATTAGGAGGTAAGTAATGAGTGTATCTAAGGAAACTATCATGCAGACCCTCAATCTGGATGAGACAGACGACACTGCACTCATTCCAGCTTACATTGAATCAGCTCAACAGTACATTATCAATGCAGTCGGTAACGACCCGAAATTCTATGACCTTGATAGCGTAGAATCTTTGTTTGACACGGCTGTAATAGCTCTCACAAGCTCATATTTCACTTACAGAGTGGCTTTAACAGATACGGTAACTTATCCTATCAATCTCACTTTGAATAGCATAATTGGGCAATTAAGGGGTTTATACGCAACGTATAGCGAGGAAAGAGGTGACTAATGGCTAAAGTTAGATACTTACCCTCAGACTTTCGTTTTAAGGCTGATTTTGGCACTTATCAAAGCACACCCAATAAATTCACGGGCGTTAACGTGCCTAAATTCGTTAAACAGTTTACGTTGCACTATAAACCACACACTCGCACACTCAATCAAGAGTATTTAGCCCAACAAAATGGTGAAACCGATACAAAGGTTATCGTGATTCGCCACAACGCCAAAGTGGTCGAAGGTCAAGTGGCCGTCTTAAACGGCACTCAGTATGATATTGTGCGAGTTAGTCCGAATGAAAACTTTGGTCTAAACCGCTACGACTTTCTGACTTTGAGAAAACGCAAGAAAGTTGGGTGATGGCTTATGGTAGGGCTTGATAAGGCGCTAGAGGGCTGGCTTGAAACGGTCGCTAGTATTGGCGATTTAACACCAGCGGAACAAGCTAAAATCACAACCGCTGGCGCAAAAGTGTTTCAAAAGGAGTTAGAAGATGTAACTCGTGAGAAACACTACTCAAATAAGAAACATTTGAAGTATGGGCACATGGCTGACGGTTTATCTGTCCAGTCCACTAATGCGGACGGCAGAAAGAACGGTGCGGCAACCGTAGGATGGAAGAATAACTACCACGCCCAAAATGCCAGACGATTAAATGACGGTACAAAAAAATATCGTGCTGATCATTTCGTTACCAATGTCCAAAACGATAGCGCTGTCCAAAGAAAAGTGCTATTGGCAGAAAAAGAGGAATATGAAAAACTCATTCGCAGAAAAGGAGGGAAGTGATTAAGTGTTAGCAACCGTAAAACTAAAAGAGCTAATTGACGGCAAAGAATTTGGTGAAATAAGCGAAGTATATGCAAACAACTTGCCCAAAGAGCTCGAAGAAAACACCGATAAGACAATCGTTTTGCTCACAGAAAGCAACCCATCCCTTGACTTAAGCGGAAACAATACCTTTTTCAGTAAAACAGATAGAGTAGAGGTACAGATTTTTTACAAGGCTGATATTGATTTTGATATTGAAGCCTTTGAAATGGAATTACTAAAATTCCTAAAATCTGAACACTACTCAATTACAGATATGAGAGAACACAGCATAGACCCCGATACATTGCAGATCACGGCGGTCTTTTTTGTTGCTCTCGATAAATTAATTTAACAAAGGAGAAATTACTATATGGCAATTGTAGGTTTGAAAATGGTCCGCCTTGCATTGGTTGACCCTAAAACCCAAAAACTACTTAAAGGGGCTGATGGCCTCTCAACAGACGGCGTTATTGAAGTAGATTCAGCTATGCTTGGTACTCGTACCGCTAACATTTCTAACTTGGAAGGTCAAGCAACTAAAGTACCAGGGAACAACTCAGTGCAAGACGTTATGATTGCACCGGGATCACCAACAGTCGCATTCGACTTCAATAACCTTGATTTTGAAATCAAACAAAAAATGCTTGGTTTCAAACCAGACGGCAAAGGTGGTTACGTTATGGACGGTGAAAAACCACACACAGCGGTATTGATTGAATCTGAAACACTTGACCGCAAACACTCAGTATTCTTTGGTTTTGCTAACGGTATCATGCAAGAATCAACTCAAAACGTTGCTACTGATACAGATACCGCTCAAACTCGTCAAGACGATAACGTGACATTCAATGCCTTGTCAGCGAATGCGTTTGGTGGTGAGCCTTACAAGAAATACTTCTCTGGGGCATCTAACTTTGATAAAGCGAACATGTTCAAAGAAGTGTTCGGAGGATACGTCCTTCCTGCTGCATCAAGCAGTCTATAATTCGCAAGAGGTCGGGCTCATGGCCTGACCTCTATTTTTGTTAAAAAGGAGTAAAGACATAATGGAAATCAGAACTATTCAAATTCCGGAAATCAGTAAGAAAGCATTCAAAGTGACAACAAGTAACCGCAATGTATTGCGTATGCACGAATACCAACTAGCAGTCCTTAAGATTAGCGACACTGTCGAAGATGGTGATACACAAGAGCAAGCACAAGCGAGCTTCACAATTCTTAAAGAAATGCTCGGTTTCATTCGTGCTGTTCTCAACTTGGATGATGAAGCCTATGACAAATTGCTTGATTTAGACAATGAACGTACACAAGAGATTGCCGAAAAATTGGTGGGCTATATGTACGGTTTGACGGACGAACAACTTGAAAACGCCGCTGGTGAAACTGACCCAAAAGACTAAAGTCTAAAGGGGAACAGATTTTTGATTTAGAAAATAGCATAGAGGACTTGAAACTCATTGCTAAAAAATCAATTCAAGGTTTTGGGTGGACACTAGATCAATACTACGATACCGATTATTACGAGTTGATGAAGATTCTAAACGCAAAAGATGAAGAAGACAGGATGGTAGACCCAACATCTTTACTCTAAATATTTAAGGAAAGGAGGAAAAAATAATACATGGCAAAAGTACAAGCTACCATGTCCACCGAAATCGCCTTAGACACGTTACAAGCGGCTAACTCGATTAAACGATTAACTCAGTTAGTTAATAGCTCTACAAACGCATGGAAGGCACAAGAAAGCCAAATGCGTAGCGCTGGGGACTATTTAGGTGCAGCACAAGCTAAGTATGATGGTTTGGGTAATGCTATTCAAAACCAACAACACAAGATTGAGAAACTGAAACAAGAACAGTCTCAACTTAAAGGAAGTACCGCTGAAACCGCTGAACAGTACCTTAAGTACCAACAACAGATTGACCAAGCGACAACACGTTTGGCATCGTTGGAAAACCAACAGCGTCAAGCTAAGAACAGCCTAGATTATCATAAATCTGGGCTTTCTGAATTACAACGTGAGTACAAAGCCCAAAACGAAGCCTCAGACACTTACATCAAGCGTCTGAAAGCAGAGGGCAAGGAAGATGAAGCTAGACAAGAACAGCTTAAGCAATACAAGGGCTCGATTACTAATTTAAATAAGCAGTATGAGACCCAAAAAGAGATGCTTGAGCGTGTCGCCAAACAGTCTGGAAAAACTAGCGATGAATACCGCAAGCAAAAGCAACGTTTAGACGAAACGGCTACTAGTCTAGCACATACTAGAAATGCCGCTGACAAGCTGAATGATGAAATTGAGCAAAGTCAACGCTCTAGTACATTCATTGGTCGCTTAAAGGATAGCTTTAAACGCTTAGGTAGTGAAGTCAGTGAGACCGAGCATAAAACCTCACGCTTAAAGGGCATCTTTGGGGCTACGTTTGCAGCTAACCTAATCAGCAACGGTTTCCAGAATGCGTTGGGAGCTATCAAAGGTAAGTTTGACGAAATCGCACAGTCTAGTGCCGAGTACGTTAAATACCAACAAACCATGAACGCCACTTGGTTGACCTTGACGGGTAATGCTGAAGAAGGCAAGAAAATGGTCGATATGACCAACCAAATGGCACAAGCTGCGGCAAACTCAACCGAAATGGTTGACGGCATGAACCAAAAATTCTACGCCGTTACTCACAACACCGAGTTAACCAAACAGCAAACACAAGCTATCTTGACATTGCAAGACGCATTCGGTCAGACCGATGCAGCCGTTGAGAATTTCGCTACACAATGGGCGCAAATGATTGCCAATGGTAAAGTTCAAGGGCAAGACATGATGTCAATCATCAATGTCTTCCCGGAAATGAAGAACCAACTTAAAGAAGTAGCTGCGCAAGAACTTGGGATTGCAGACATGACTGCCGATAAATATGCAGAGCTTCAAAAAGATGGTAAGATTACCGCTGAAATGGCACAAAAAGCCTTGTTCGAGTTGCAAGACAAGTACAAGGATGCCACTGCTAACTTTTCAACTACCATTGGTGGTCTTGAAAGGACAATTCAATCCCGTATGCCGGCGGTAGTAGCAGCCTTCCGTGATCCAATTGATAAAATGAAAAACCCATTTTTACAACAGATTGGGGATTGGGTTGCTGACCCTAACACTGAAACCAAGTTTAAAGATTTAGGGGAACACGTTTCTAAAGGTCTAGGCACCATCATGGATGCCTTTTCTAAAGTCTTTAATCTCGGTGATGGCAAGGACAAGCTCAATGGCTTCATGGACGGTCTCAACAAGGTCGTTGATAATGTTAGTAAAACCATTGCTAATAACGCCCCTAAAATTGTAGCTTTCTTTAAAGAAACAAAAGACAGTTTAGGTGCAGTTTTTAGCATTGGTAAAGACTTTGCTGGTGGCGTCTGGGAAGTTGCCGTCGATATGATCAAAGGTATCGCTGGGGCTTTCAATCTCATGACTGGTAACGGCAAGAAGGCTAAAGGGCCAGTCACGTCACTATCTAAGGCTTTGGGTGGTATTGCTGAACACAAGACGGCTATTAAAACAGTTGGTTCTTTGTTTGCTGCTTACTTTGTAGGCTCTAAAGTCGCTCTAGGTATTACGGCAGTCGTTAAAGGTATCCATGCGTGGCGGACAGCTACAGTCGGTATGACAGCGGCTCAAAAAGCAATGAATTTAGCAATGGCTTCTAACCCCATTGGTTTAATCGTGGTTGCGGTAACTACGGCTATCACTGCCTTGGTATTGCTCTACAAACACAACAAGAAATTCAAAGCCTTTGTCGATGGCATGTTTAGTGCTGCTAAGAAAGCCTTTGACAAGATTTTCAAAGTTACTAAAGAAATTTTTGGCAAGATCATTGATTTCTTCAAAAAGGACTGGAAACAAGTCCTTTTATTTATCGCCAATCCGATTGCTGGGGCGTTTGCGTTAATCTATAAGCACAACAAGAAATTCAAGAAATTCGTTGATGGTATCGTTAAGAGTATCAAGGACGGTTTTTCTGGTGCTGCGAAATGGCTCGGTAAGACATGGGATGGCATGAAGAAGACTTGGACTGGTGCGATGGATTCAATGACCAAGAGCACCAAAAAAGGCTTCGAAAAAACCAAGAATTACTTCACTGGTGGTGAAAAAGGTATTAAAGCCTTTACGAATACTGCTAAGAAATTGCTTGTTATCTCCAATCCAGTAGTAGCTGGGTTTGAGTTGATGTACAAGCATAACAAGCCATTTAAGAAGTTTGTCGATGGCACAGTTGACCATGTTAAAGACATGGCGAAAGGCGTTGCGAAACACATGACTAGCCTTAAAAAAGACTGGTCTGATAAGTGGGACAATGTTAAGAAATTCGCATCTAAAACATGGGACGGTATCAAGGGTAATGCTACGGAAGCCATGACTGCCCTTGGTAAGGACATCGACAAGCACCACAAGGGCATCAATAAGAATTGGTTTGACGGTTGGGAAAATTCTAAGAAATTCCTATCTAAAAAATGGGATGAGATTGGAGCGTTAACACAAGAAAAATTTGGTGTTAACATTACCAAGCTGATTACCGACGCTTTGACCAATATCGCTAAATTCTTCAAAGATACGTGGGACAATGTAAAAAAAGGATTTAGCGAAATGTGGGACGGCCTCAAAAAACTTGCCGGTGATGGTATTAATGCCGTCATTGCATTGCCTAACGCTGGTATCGATGGCATCAACAAACTGATTTCTGATTTTGGTGGTAGCAAAGAAGCTATCTCTAAAATTCCGAAAGTTAAGTTTGCCGGTGGTACTGGTATGTTTAGTTCATACCGAAACCCAATCACTAAGCCTACGTTAGCTACGCTTAATGACGGTTACGACAGTCCAGAGACCAACAACCAAGAAATGGTAATTCTACCTAATGGTAAGTCGTTCTTACCACAAGGGCGAAATGTTGAATACCTCTTGCCTGCTGGCTCAGAGGTAATCAATGCTAGTGAATTGGCCATGCTCATGGGTGTTGAGCGTGGAGCTTTTGCTAAAGGTACTGGTTTCTGGTCTAAAATCTGGGACACTGCTACCAACGTAGCAGGCTCAGTTTGGGACACTATGAAGAACGGTGTTGACAAATTCATGAAAATGATTGAGTTTGTCGGCGATGTGGTTAAAGACCCAGTTGGATCATTGGCTAAAAAATTCAGCCCTAACGCTGATAAGTTAGCTGGTATGTTTAACCCACTCGGTAATGCGCTTTACAAGAAACCAATCGAAGAAGCTAAAAACTGGTGGAAAGAGCTTTGGTCAATGGCTAACGCTTCAATGGATGAAGGCACAGTGGCAATGGGTGCCAAAGGTGACGACTACCGTTTTAAAGATAAAGCGAAAGACGCTGGTGCTGACCCGTGGGGTTACTTCTATCGTGAGTGTGTATCATTCGTTGCTAGCCGTTTGGCAAACCTTGGCGTTAAACCTAGTCTATTTAGCCACCTCGGTAATGGTAACCAATGGATTTCTGCCAGCGTGCCACACTTAAGTAGACCTAAACCGGGTACAGTAGCCGTCTACACTGGTGGACCTGTTTCAAGCAACCACGTTGACTTTGTAACGGCTGTTCACGGTGATACCTACGACGGTGAAGAATACAACTATGGCGGGAATGGTCAGTATCACCAATATGCTGGTCGTCATATTTCAAACGCTGCTACCTTCCTTGATTTCGGTGTTCGAGACAGTGGAAGTAGTGGCGGTGACGATAGCAAACCGCTTAAGGACCGAAACAGTCCACTTCAAACTTTGATTAAACGACAAGTTGGTGGCATGTTCGACTGGATTAAGAAAACACTTGGCCCATTGCTCAGTCCAGCGGGTGGCGGTGAAGACGGGCCACAAGGAACTGGTGTTTCGCGTTGGCGTGAATCCGTAGTTAGAGCGTTGAAGGCAAACGGTATCGAGCCTAATGACTTCCGTGTGTCTAAGATTTTAGCGACAATTCAACGTGAATCTGGTGGTAACCCTAACGTTCAAAATAACTGGGACAGTAACGCAAGAGCTGGTACCCCGTCAATTGGTTTGATGCAAACTATTCAACCAACATTTGACGCTTACAAGCACGCAGGACACAATAATATCCGTAACGGATATGATAACTTGCTCGCTGCAATCAACTACATTAAACACCGCTACGGTACATCAGATGCAGCCTTTAACCGTGTAGCCGCTTATGGCTATGCTAACGGTGGTCTAGTCCATAAAAATGGTGTTTATGAATTAGCCGAGGGTGACATGCCAGAGTATGTTATCCCGACAGATATTGCCAAACGTGGTAGAGCGTGGCAATTACTTACTGAAGCAGTGGCACGATTTGCGGGCGATTCCCCACAAGGCAACCACGATAACACTTCAGATCGTGAGCGTGTTTCTGTATTGGAAAGCAAGCTAGATATCATGATTGACTTACTCGGTCAATTGGTAACTAATGGCTCTAACCCTATTGAAGTTAGAAATATCATCGACGGTAGAAGCGTGTCAAACGGTCTAGCACCGTTTATGACCAAGGCAACAAACGATTATGAGCGCAGACAAGCGTTGCTAGGAGGTAGCATTATTTGATAGGAATGTCAGTAACTTATGACGGTAAAAACTTAACCGAATTATTCAATGAGGGGCGAGGGCGTACCGTTCCAGTGGATGTCACCAAGAACGTGGCAGCCAATTTTAATAACAACTATCAAGACCAAGGACGTAGACGCTACGGTCAGCAATTCCTATATAGCACCTTGTCCGTTAAGCAGATTCAAGTATCGTTTACTCTAGTAGGTAACTACGACTACTTTAATACTGTTGCTGAAACATTGGGCGGATACCTTAATGTCGATAAGCCGAAACCATTGATTTTTGGTGATGAGCCTAACAAGGTCTGGGAGGCTATCCCGTCTGGTCAAGCGTCGCTAGCAGTTGATAAGAACACTGCACCTATCACCGCAACGGTAACGGTTACGTTTGATGTTCCGAAAAGCTACGGTGAGAACAAAGCACAAGCCTTAGTAAGTAGCGACGGCGAAACCAAGTACGGCAGTATTAAGAAAGTTTCTACTGGGCATTACAAGGCTACGTTGAAAAACTTTGGTACGGCTGAAACTTACCCAGATATTAAGCTGAAATTTAACTCGGATAATGGCTGGGTTGGGATTGTGAAGTCTTCTAGCGAAAGCTATGAGATTGGCAATCCTAACGAGGTAGACACTCGGACAGTTAAGCAATCTGAAATTCTGTTTGACTACGTTTCTAATAACTGGATCACTAATGGTTTTTCTGTCGGTGCTAAAAACCAAGGGCGTTTCAACGACAACTTGCAAAGTTTGAATGGGACACTTGCGATTGATAACGCATGGGGTAGACCACATATCGCCTTGACTAATCGAGGTAGTGGCTCTACTCTATTGCGTGGTAGCTCGATTACATGGGAAATTCCAGCGGATAGCAATCGAGAAAAAGGCTCACTATATGAGTATATGTGGTGGAGACAAATTTTCTGGTTAGGTGCATCTAACGAGTGCGGATATATCAAAATATCTGTCACGGATGCAAACGGCACATTCCTATATGGTGTGGAAACCCTTAAACATATCAACGGTCTAGGTTGCGAGTATCGTTTTCTTGCTAGCGATGGTAACGGAAGTTATCGCACGCTAGACAGAAAGTCATTCTGGGGAACGCATGTCATGACCCAAAACCCATTCAACGAACCGCAAGGATGGGCAGATATGCAACGCTTTGATGATGAAATACAGTTTTATTACCAAGGTGGCTATCCTAAGTTTAAGATTCCAGAGATCAAAGGAAAGAAATCGGCAAAAATTAGTGTCGGTTTCTTCGGTATCGGTGATGCACCTCTTGTAACTCACATGTATCTGGATAGTTTCGTCTATAGAAAAGACTACGTGAATAAAGAGGAAGACATCCCTAACCGCTTCCGTAAGGGCTCTATCCTTGAAATCGACATGGCTAAAGGCAAAACACTAGTCGATAACTTGCCAGCATCTAATGAGTTAACTTACTTATCCGAGCCATTCAGCATTGGGACTGGTGATACAGAAATCGATATCTACACATCGAGTTGGACAAGGACTGACCCGACTATTGAAGTAACTTGGAAGGAGCGTTTTATTTAATGCAAATTTGGATACATGACAAGAACATGCGTAAGGTTTGTGCCTTGAATAACAACGTTCCGGGCATGTTGCCATACTCTAACAGTCAGTGGCATCCTTACCTTGAATACTCAACCAGTACATTCGATTTCACAATTCCTAAGATCGTCAATGGGAAACTGCACGATGATGTCAAATATATCAAAGACGATATGTTCGTTTCGTTCTACTACGACAACACTTACCATGTTTTCTATGTTTCGCAGTTAGTTGAAAATGACACAAGTTTTCAAGTGACATGCAATAACACCAATCTTGAATTGGCACAAGAACAGTCGGTTGCTCTTAAAAGCAACGGGGCGCAAAATATTGCATGGTACTTAGAACACCTTGAAATTCTAGGGTTTACAAATCTTGAAATTGGCGTTAACGAGGTATCTGATAAAACAAGAACGCTTGAATTTGAGCCACAAGACACAAAACTGGCACAATTACACAGTCTCATGTCTAAATTTGATGCTGAATTTGCCTTTCGCACTGAATTGAATCGAGACGGTACAATTAAGCGTTTCGTGATTGATATCTACCAGATTCCAGACGAAAACCACCACGGTATCGGTAAGGCTCGTGGGGATGTTGTGCTACACTATCAAAACGAGCTCAAAGGTGTTCAAGTAACGAGTGATAAAACCCAGCTATTTAATGCTGGGGTGTTTACCGGTGCGGATGGTGTTAATCTTGAAAGTGTTGAGTTTGAGGAAAAGAACGAGTTAGGACAAGTAGAATTTTATTCTAGGCGTGGCAGTAGTTATGTGTTCGCTCCCTTATCTAGGGAACGCTACCCATCGACCATGAATCCAAACAACGCTGATAACTGGACACGTAAGGATTTTCAAACCGAATACAAGGATGTAAACTCATTAAAAGGCTACGCATTACGAACTATTAAGCAATACGCTTACCCGTTATTGACTTACACCGTTGATGTCCACTCTAGTTTTATGGAAAACTATAAAGACATCAATTTAGGCGATACTGTTAAGATTATCAATAATAATTTCAGAGGTGGGTTAGCTCTCGAAGCTCGTGTAACTGAAATGGTTGTTAGTTTCGACATGCCGTTGAATAATTCAGTGGTGTTCTCTAATTTCCGTAAAATCGTTAATAAACCATCCGACAACTTGCAACAACGTATTGATGAAATCGCAGCAAGAGCCTTACCGTACCGTGTCGAGATCACGACCACAAACGGAACGGCATTTAAAAACGGTGTTGGACGCTCGACTGTTCGACCAGTTTTGAAACAAGGTGATAAAACCATTAACGCTACATGGCGTTTCGTGATTGATGGTGCTATTAAGTATGTAGGTATGACTTACGACATGGTAGCTTCACAGATCACCCAACCGACCGCCTTAACAGTTTCAGCGTGGGTAGATAATAAAGAGGTAGCTTCAGAAGAAGTTACTTTTTTAAATGTCTCAGACGGTAGGAATGGTGCGAAAGGCGACCCCGGACCTAAAGGGGATAAAGGCGAGCAGGGCCCGAAAGGCGATAGAGGTAATGACGGCTTACCCGGAAAAAACGGGGTAGGCTTGAAGTCTACCACTATCACTTACGGCATGAGCGATAGCGACACTGTAATGCCTACTAGTTGGACTTCCAATCCACCTATCTTGGTTAAAGGTAAATACCTTTGGACTAAGACCCAGTGGATGTATACAGACCAATCTAGTGAGACTGGTTATCAAAAAACATACATTCCACAGAATGGATCTAAAGGTGATGATGGGCTACCGGGTAAGGATGGCGTTGGGTTGGTCAATACCACCTTGCGTTATGCGAAATCTACGGACGGTGTGAATAAGCCGTCTGGTAGCGCGGTAGCGGCCTTAAACGATAAATACCAACCGTCTAGATCAGTCATTGATAACCTTATCATGACTGGTCAGCGTGTTCGATTAGAGCAAGGTAAGACTTACATCTTATCCGCTGAAACTAATGGTAGTTTCACTAATCAACACACCGAGACTGTAAGCAGTAATAACGCTACGATTTGGATTGTCAATCCAAGTTTTAGTACATGGGCTGTTATTTCTGATAGCAACACCGCAAACGGCACACGATACACGCATAACCGTCCGACTGGTGATTATGAGGTTCGTGTAAATACTTACGCTACAGATAATTCTGTTTGGATTAAAAACATCGTATTTGAAGATGGGACATGGTCGCCAGACATTCCAACGGTTAATCCGGGTGAATTTCTTTGGACAAGAACAACATGGTTCTATTCAGACGGCACGAGTGAGCAAGGTTTTTCTGTTGCTAAGATGGGTGAGCAAGGACCTAAGGGGGACCGTGGGAACGATGGAATACCGGGGAAGAATGGTATTGGAATTAGAAATACTAGCGTTCTATATGGACTATCTATGGCTGAAACCGTGCCACCTACGGCGTGGTATCAAAACCCACCAGCGTTAGTTAAAGGGCAATGGTTCTGGACTAAGACGGTCTGGACTTATACCGACAACGCCACTGAAACCGGATATCAGAAAACCTATGTTGCTAGAGATGGTAACGACGGTAATAATGGTATAGCTGGTAAAGACGGCGTGGGTATTCGTAGCACAACGATTACTTATGCACAAGGTACATCGGGCACAGTGGCGCCAACAAGCGGTTGGATTAGTCAAGTGCCGAATGTGCCAGCTGGGCAATACCTCTGGACGAAAACCGTTTGGAGCTACACCGACAATACGAATGAAACGGGATATTCAGTTTCTAAAATCGGTGAGCAAGGCCCACAAGGTGTTAAGGGTGACACTGGTGCGAAAGGTGATAGGGGCGAAAAAGGTGATAGAGGTTTGCAAGGCGAGCGTGGTTTAACCGGTCCTGCCGGTCCTCAAGGCTTGCAAGGTCCAAAAGGTGACCAAGGTATACCCGGTGTTAAGGGTGTTGATGGGAAAACACAGTATACCCATATAGCCTATGCTGACACAGTATCTGGTAGTGGTTTCAGCCAAACCGACACTAACAAGGCGTTCATCGGCATGTACCAAGATTTTAATACTACGGATAGTCGGAATCCACAAGACTATCGCTGGTCTAAATGGAAAGGTAGCGATGGCCGTGACGGTATTCCGGGCAAAGCCGGAGCAGACGGACGAACACCTTACGTCCATTTTGCCTACTCTGATAGTGCCGATGGTCGAACTGGTTTCAGTCTGACGCAAGACGGCACCAAGCGTTTTCTAGGGATATGTACTAACTTTGATAAATCGAATAGCACCAACCCGGCAGATTATACGTGGAACGACATGACGGGAAGTGTTTCGGTTGGTGGTGAGAACCTTATCCGTAACTCAGCATTTCCAGAGAATCTTGATAACTGGGGCTTTTGGCAAACTCCACAACAGAACCCTAATCTGTCTGTTTCACAGCATCCGTATTACTACAATAGTGCTAAACCGCTATTCTTGCTTAAAACATCATCATCAGTACCAGCGTCTACGCCACGTTTTTCAGTTAAGCGCAACACTGATTATTCTTTCAATTTTCAATTGTTTGCTACGGAAAATATCAAGGGGGTAGACATCTATTTTCTTGGTCGAAAGTCAAGTGAAACGGGCAAGAATTACACAAAGGCGGTGCGTTTTAAAGCACACACTGGTTCACCGTCAGTCGCCGGACTCACTAAATGGCACTTAACATTTAATTCTGGCGAATGTGACGAAGGCTATATTCGTATCGACAACACTGGTACTACCAATGGCAGCGAGTCGTTGTTATTCTTCACAGAGCTAGATTGCTACGAGGGCACCACTGACCGAGCGTGGCAAGCGTCGCCGAAAGACTTAGAAGGCAAGCTAGATAGCAAGGCTGACGGTGTGCTGACACAAGACCAAATCAATAAATTGAATGAGCTTAATTCGATTGTTCAAGCAGAATTGAAAGCTAAAGCAAGCATTGATACGGTCAATCAATGGGTGAAGTCTTATCAAGATTTCTTGTCTACAAATCAAGAAAACAAGAACAAGACTGAAAAAGCATTAGTTGAAGCTAGTCAACGCATTGTGAAACTACAAAACGATTTGGGCGAGACATCGGAACGTTGGAGTTTCCTTGATAATTACATGCGTGCATCTAACGAAGGTCTTACTATTGGTAAGAATGATGGTTCTAACTCGGTATTGGTTTCAGATAAACGTATTTCTATGTTTAGTGCTGGTGCCGAAGTGATGTACATTGATAAAGGTGTTATCCACATCGAAAACGGTATTTTCTCTAAATCAATACAAATTGGTTATTACCGAGAAGAACAAGACTTAATTGACCCAAACCGAAATGTTATCAAATGGGTAGGAGGTAATTATTAATGGCTGGAGGAAAAGCAGTCCTACGTGCTTATGAAGCTAGCACGAACATTGATAGGAATACATCTCAAGTGCGTTTACAGCTCTATTGGGAAAACGGAGATACTAAAATTTCTGGTGTTCCTTGGGAAGCGTACATCGATTATGACGGCGGGAAACGTTTATCAAATTCTGGCACATTAACTGTTGAGCCTAATCAAACAGCTATGTTGATTGACCAAGAGGTCACTGTCGCTCACGATGGAGATGGGACACGCACAATTTACTACCGTGGAGAATTTAAGAATAAGAGCAATAATAAGGTAATATCTATTAACAATGCAGCTCTTGTCTTAACTACCATCTCCCGTGCTAGTTATGGCTCGGATGTGACGGCTGAAATTGCCAAACCAGTGACCATAAACATTACCAAGCGTGAAGCGTGGATGAGACACTCTATTTGGGTGGCTATCGGTAGCTATGACAAAAAAATAGCTGGTGATGATGTAGACACAAGCTATACATGGATTCCACCCGTTGAGATAGCTAATCAGTTCCCTAATTCAGTAAGCGGTCAAGGTACGATTACTTACATCTCATACGCCGACGGAATTGAAAGAGGAAGGGATGTCCGAAAAATCACGGTCAATATCCCGACCAATCTTTTCAAACCGGGTTTCACTGGTTTTAATTTATCGGACACAAACCCCGTGACACAAAATCTCATTCCTAGCCCTACGCATTTTGTCGGCACGCTATCTCGCATTAAGGTTGGGTTTGACGGTGCTAGAGGTACGGCAGGGGCTTCCATCACGGGCTACTATGCAGAAATCGTAAGTGGGAACACTTCCGCACAAACGAACGGTGGTATTCTAACTGTGCCGACAACGATGACCGACAAACAAATGACTGTCAGAGCTAAAGTGCAAGACAGTCGGGGCGTGTGGTCTGATTGGCGAGAACAGTCCATAACAGTGCTGGCATATTTTAACCCAACACTACGTTTTGAAGCTAAACGAACGGGCGAAAAATTAGACACGATCACACTGAAACGCTTCTTAAAAGTGGCAGCGTTATCCGTCAATGGCACGCAAAAGAACACAACTAAGCTGACCTTTAAAACAAGGAAGGTCGGTACGGATACTTACACGACAGATAGCACGAATGAGTGGCAGAACATTTCTGAGTTAAATGGTTCGGATGTTAATCTTAATGGCAAGTATCCAGCCGATACCTCATGGGAAGTGTTGGGGCGTGTTGAAGATAAATTCTCATACACTGAATTTGTTATCACTGTTTCAACGGACAAGGTGGTGATGAGTTACGAACGTGATGGCGTTGGTATAGGGAAATATCGTGAAATGGGAGTGTTGGACGTCAATGGCGACATCTACGCAAACCGAAAACCAATCCAACAATATCAGTTGACTTCTAACGATGGCACGCCATTAGATGCAGTTGCCGATTGGAACGACTATGGACAAACTGGATATTACAGAGGCTACGGTTTAAAAAACTCTCCATACAATATCACTAATTCTTGGTTCCATATCCAAGTGCTTAAACATAGCGATGATTGGATCATCCAAACGGCAGTGCCATATTACGGAGAAGATTTATTTGTCCGTGGCAAAGTCAATGGTTCGTGGGGAACATGGAAAAAATTCATGAAAGAAAGTGGTCAAGTTAGTTTTGACCGTCTAAATATCAATACCACATCTAAGAAAGATTTAACTCTTATGCACGGTTTAAAAGCCGTTGCTATCAGAAAAGGAAATCTTGTTACACTAACCATTAAGCGCATGGTTGTTAATTCTCCAGCCAAGTTTGAGTATCAACAAATGGCTGAAACCATTCCAGATGGTTACCGCCCAACAGACGAAATCCATTTTCTTGTTCACACAAACGAGGGCAATGAAAATAAGGAACCGTCTACGATACATATTGCTAGCGACGGCACAATTAGACTCACAAGCTCTACTGTTGGCCAACGTGTGTGGGTTGGGACAATAACTTACATCACGGATGATTCATATCCAAGTTAAAGAAAGGAAAATGGGGCATGATCTATGCACAAACCAGACGGACTTTTTGGTATTTTCCAGGTCGTTAAGGACTTCTACGAACATGGCATAGACGAACATCTATGGGTGTTTCTGTTGATGGTTGTTATAGCGGCTGACATCATCCTAGGAGTATCCAGAGCGTGGGCTTATCACGAATTTTCAAGCTCTAGGTTTCGTAAGGGGCTTGTCAGTCATACGGCTATGATCGTATTCGTGGCAATCTTCTATCCATTCGCTTCATTCATGAATCTCGGAGGGGTGCTAGATGCCTTCATTATGGCCATGATAGCAGCTTACGGTTCTAGCATTCTAGCCAGTCTATCCGCATTAGGAGTAGAGGTCCCATTTATTGACAGATATGTCAAAAAAAATATTGATAAAGATAAATTTAACTTAATTGAGGAGGAAGAAAAAAATGATTAACTTTAAACTACGTTTGCAAAACAAAGCTACTTTGGTAGCTCTTATCTCAGCAGTATTTCTCATGTTGCAACAATTCGGATTGAATATCCCTAGCAATATCCAAGAGGGTGTAAACACATTCGTTGTGATCTTGGTTATTCTTGGAATCGTCACAGACCCAACAACCAAGGGTGTTGCTGACAGTGAACGTGCATTAAACTACAACCAACCTCGTGAGGACTAGCTTATGTCTAGACTCATGACCTCTATCAACCAAGTAGAAGGGGGTGACATTCTCAAAAGTGGGGATGTTACCTCAGTCTTTGGTTTTGAAATTCTAGGGGCTGATGGCAAGCGTATGGAGCTATCCGGCACTGGAAAGCTCACACTGTCAAACGACGAAGCCGTGGCACTGTACCAAGATGTTACTGTTGAAAACGGACATTTTACCTTTGTAATGGGTGATATCGTTGAGCCGGGCACATACTACCTCGAAGTTAAACTGAATGGGCATATTTTCCCGTCAAATAATTTCAAGGTGAAAGTCAAGAGTTCACTAAATATTGACGGTGCGATTCCATCAAAGAAAGACCCTAAACTGAAACTACTAGCGGATGAATTACGAGATTCTGGTTTAATCACTGGCAGTGATACCACGGAAGACCTCGTTAACATCTACAATCTAGCTAAAATTTGAAAGGAAACATAAATGAGTAAATTACATGATTTCGCCCAAGCGGTCGGAGCAGATATCAAAGAAATTAAAACTACCCTATCTGGCAAGGCTGATAAAGGCTCAGAGGGTATCACCGAAGAACGATTGACCCAAGCGATTAACCAAGCGAAAACTGACATCATCGGTAATGCACCAGAGGAACTTGACACACTCAAAGAAATCGCTGACAAAATCAGCGCAGCGGGTGGCAATACTGATAGCGGCATTATCTCGAAAATGACCGAACTTGGCACTCGTATTGATACTATCGAGCAAGAAGACCTTGTGAGCGTATACAACACAGCGAAAGCGTGAGCCTATGAGTAAGTTCACAGAATTTGCTCAAGCGGTCGGGAACGATATCAAGGAAATTAAAGATAAACAATCTTCATCATTGACTGTCAGCCAAGCGTATGGACTATTTCCGACATATAACAACTTTTTCCTACAAGTTATGGAACAAAATAAATTTGCGGTAGACCCACTTGTAACAAAATCACAATTACCTACAAGCGAAATCGACGCTTTAAAACAGAAGGTCGAAGAGTTGGAGAGAACTATCTCGGAGATTAAACAGAAATAATTTGAGAAAGGAGACCTATGACATCAAAAACACAGTTATTAAACACGCTTGAAAGCCTAGTCAATCAACGTGTCACTGTTCCCACTAATCCTTATGGTGGTCAGTGTATCAGCTTGATTGACAATGTGCTACAGTATCAAGGGTTGTTTAATCTTAATTTCAGCTACTTAAACGCTATTGATGCGTTAAGCCGTGCTGAAAGTCTAGGGCTTAAAGTTACCTACTTTAACGGTGCGAACAATCCACCCGTTGGTAGTGTATGGGTGACTAACTGCTTGCCCTATCATCAATTTGGGCACATTGGCTTTGTGGTTGCAGAAAACCCAGACGGGACAGTTACCACAGTCGAACAGAATATCGACGGTAACGCTGACTGTCTCTATAATGGTGGTTGGACACGCAAGGTCACTCGCAACCTCGATAGTGCTGGGAATTTCAGCTATATCGATTGGAACGCACCAGCTCAACAAATGGTCGGTTGGTTTGAATTACCGTTTGACGGGATGACACAGGATAATTACTTTATCGACGTGTCAGCTTACCAGCCAGGGGACTTAACGAGTATCTGTAGTGCTAGCGGTACGAACAATGCAGTTATTAAAGTTACTGAGGGTGTGGGTTGGGCTAGTCCAGTAGCCGCTCAACAAACTAACACAAGTAATTGCATTGGGTACTATCACTTTGCTCGATTCGGTGGAGATGTGGCAACGGCACAAGCTGAAGCGAATTACTTTATCAGTAACTTGCCATCACACCCACGCTATCTAGTGTGTGATTATGAGGATGGGGCGAGTGGTGATAAACAAGCGAATACTAATGCAGTATTGGCATTTATGGATATCTGTAAGGCGAATGGTTTTGAGCCTATCTATTACAGTTACAAGCCCTACACATTGGCTAACGTGTATGTAGATCAGATTACTGCACGCTATCCTAATAGCTTATGGATTGCAGCCTACCCAGATTATGAGGTACGCCCAGAGCCATATTGGGGCGTGTATCCAAACATGGAACACACACGCTGGTGGCAGTTTACATCGACTGGTCTAGCTGGTGGATTGGATAAGAATGTTGTTATCATCAATGACGGTGATAGTTTAGTAAATAAGAAAAAGGAAGAAGATATTATGAATTTTGTAGTACGAAGTGACAGTGGGAATCAAGGCTGGGTAGCAGTCGTTAACGGTCGTGTGTTTGGTATCGGCTCAATGGGCACAGTGGACGCCCTCGAAGCGACCGGAGCTAAACGTTTGCAATTGGATGATGCAGACTTTGAGCGTTTCCTATACAGTCAATCAAACGACGCCGAAGCGGTTTCTAAAGCAATCAATGAAGCTAGTGCCTCAGTCGTTAAAGCGATTGAAGAACGTGCGGCAGTCACACAAGGACAAACTGGTGTATAATTAAATAAAAGAACCACGAAAACTATAAACTGAAAAGGAGTATATCACCTCCCGACAGACCACAGTTCGGACATCATGGTGGTAGTGGTCGAAGCCTCAGCATTGTGCTGGGGCTTTTTTTGTGTTATCATATACGTGGTTTTGAGAATATCCTTCATAGGTAGACGCCGCCCTTTTATGGGCGGTTTTTTATTTTGCAAAAAAACTAAATTTCTTTATCAAAAGTGTTGACAAACTATAGTATATGTACTATAATATATATAGAAAGTAAGAGAGGTAAAGAAAATGAACACATACAAAGAACAACTTCAAGAATTGCAAGAATACGCTTTTAACGTCTTGAGAGAATACCCTCTCGACAAGACAGCTGCTAATGTAATTGCTGCCCTTGGCAATGCAAACAATCAAGATCGCATTGAGTTTTTCAAGCTAAACAAAGACGAAGATGTTGTTAAAGTTTTTTACGGCTTGGCAGAAAGTGGAACGATTGAAAAATGGCTTGAAACATACGATTTCTTATATTATGTCAACAGATAAAGGAATAGATAATGGACGCACAAACAAAAGCAACTAAAAAATGGAACGAGCAGAACCGAGAACACAGAAATTATCTGTCAAAACGCTCATCAGCTCGTAGCTTTATCAGAAACCACGCTTCTAGCTCGGATTTGAAAGAGCTGGAAGAATTAATCACAGAAAGAAGGAACAGGCTCATGACTGAATGAGAACGATAAAAGACTAGGGTTATCCTAGCCTTTTTGTGTCTCATAGATATAACATTAGACATTTAATCTAAGTAAAGGTACACTATAGATAGTCATTTTTATTTGTTTCTAGTCGTTTGGTTTTATTCTGTTATCAAACGACTTTTTTGTCCACCTTTCTGTCCACCTTTTTCAAAAAACTACGAAAATAAATAAAAATAAAAACTATAAAAACCTAGCAAAATCAAGTCTTTATAGTTTTCATTTATTCTTATATTCTATATCTTTTCGTTGGCAGGGGACATTTTTAAGCTTTTAACCATGCGGGTTTAAGCTATTCTGCCCCAAATTTAAGCCAAATGTATTTGACACCTATTGAATTATAGGTGTTTTTTTGATAAGCAAAAACCCTAGTCAGGATTAGTC
>ERZ773037.87-NODE-87-length-45604-cov-9.717535_pt1 | contig 45604 bp, 88 predicted proteins | sample MGYA00511466_ERZ773037 | MGnify/ENA primary metagenome ERZ773037 (study PRJEB29015, sample SAMEA2738146) | human oral metagenome | biome: human oral; feature: human-associated habitat; material: saliva | place: China | collected 2202 ... | reverse complement strand
ATTTCGGAAATTTTGTCACATTTGGTGTCAAAACCCTCACAAACGTTGATATGACGGGGTTTTGGGGCGTGACAAAATGGGGACAAACACGTGACAAACAGAATTGAGATGTGACAAAATTTTAGACACATGCTAGAAACCGCACAACCACGCGGTTTATGAGGGTTTAGATTTTGTCACATTTTTGTCCCCGATGTGACAAATTTTGTCACAATAATTTGATACATCAAAGTATTTGTCACATTTCTTACAGATATAGTATTTTTGTAATGACAAATATGTGACACAAATCTTGACAAATTCTTTGTGTTATGATATAATAAGAATATATAAAATAATAAAGGAAATATTTTATGGCATTCTTACAAACTGCTGGTGTTGCTGCACAAGCATTAACAAGTGCGGCTACTACTAGTACTCAAACACAGGAAAACTTAAACACTGTTTTCACACAAGTTACAGAAACAGTAAAAGCTTCAAAAGCTACAACTGTTGAAGAATTGTTAAAAGAAACAGCAACATTAATTGTTGATAAAATTAATGCGTTAAATGTTTCGGATGAAGAAAAAAGTGCATTAAAACAACAAGCTCAAGATGTTCTTGCTGAAATTTCTAAGCAAACAACTGACACAGGTAAAGATGACCCTGAACATCAATTATTACAAGCATTAGTTACAAAAATCAACAGCTTTACTGAATCAAAATCAGAAGTTGCAACTACAAATCCAACTGATACTGTAAAAGAAACTGATGTTGATAAAACAGCTGAAACAGCTAAAGACGTTAAAAAAGAACTTGACGTTGCAAAAGCTGATGAAATCATTAATGATGTCACTAAAGATGCAAGTAATCAACCTGATAAAGTAATTACTGCAGAAGCTGGTCGTGGTGAAGTTGATGTACAAGCTCAAGAAACAAAAGTATCGCGTAAAGTTTATGTACCTAAAGACCAATATCAAGGTGATAATAAAGGTACTGGTTACTTGTATTACTATAGTAAAGAAAAAGCTGGTAACGGTGCTGTTGAAATTACAGAAAACGATGCTAAATCAAAAGGTTATACACATGCATTGACTGAAAATGCAACAGCAACCAAATCAGAAACAAAAGCTCCTGAAAAAGCTAAAGAATCAAAACCAAGCAGTATTGAAACAGTAGGTTCACCATCAAAAGATACAACAAAATCACAACCTAAAAAAGCTGAATCAATTACAGAGCCAAATGTAAATGCTGCGGGTACTCAACCGGCTGCAAAACAAGCAAAAGCTCCAGCTAAGCAAGCCCATGACACTTCAAAAGTATTAGTATTTGTATCAAAAGACGGTAAACGTTTTTGGTATACAAAATCACGTTTAGAACGTGTAAGTCATGGGTCAGATATTCAATCAATGACTGAACAAGAAGCATTGAACCAAGGTTATACTCATAGTGGTGACGAACCATCATTTGAGGAATTAGCTGCTAAAGGTGAAATCACATATGTTGATGGGACAACACCTGATGTGCAAGCATCAAGTACCGGTATTGGACACTCATCAAACACTGGTATTGGTGACCCAACAAGTACCACATCAAGTTCATTACCAAGCACTGGTGAACATGATGCGGCATACTTGCCAATTCTTGGAGTTTTAACATTAATTCCTATTGGATTATTGTTAAAACGTCGTAAAGACGCCTAACATCTAATATGTTGTGAATATCAACAATCATTATAAGTGTGAATTACCCCTTTCGCCCCCGTGCTAATCCCCCAAATATACGACTAGTGTTGATATTCGATTACGGACAACATATTTCTCGATATGTACTGAATGCATATTACATCGAAACGCCTATAGGCGTTTTTTTTGTGTTATAAACGTCTTGTATACACAAGACTATATGGGGAACGCTAACGCTTATCCCCAAACCCCACTTATTTTACGAATCGAACTGTACTAAAATTTTGAAAAATTGAAAGGCAACTATGACTATAAATAAAAGCATTTTATATAAGAGCCATACATTGGACTCCGTATTGCGACCTATTAAAGATGAATTATTAAATATGGTTGATACCATAAACAATTTTGTCAATAATAATGAAAATGGCTTAAAAAAAGCTATTGACGAAACGGTTGAGGCTGAAGCTCGCCGTATGGATAGACATAGTGATGAATCCGACATTTTGACAATTGAATGTAAACTTATGCATAATCCATGTGCAATACCCAAAATTTCACGACATCAAGATTGTGATAACTATTATATAAGTGTCAACTTGCCAATTATGTATTATAAAGACTTGGATGACTCTCAAAGACCAAATAATGAAATAGCTTTTACAACTATGGCCGAAAACTATATTAAGTCCGACGTTGAAATTAGTAATTTTACATATTATACGGAACTTAAATGCCTTAGTATTACACTTTCAAGTGATACATATTTTCAAAAAGTATCAGATGACTTAATCAAATTGTTCACAACGTATTTGTATGAGCAAGGTATTAAAGCGGAAGTATATGGTAATTGTTACACCGTTGTAATTCGAATCAATCGTAATAATTTTGAAATAACAAACACTTAAAGGGGAATTTAATGGGAAAAATTGCAGCACTATTTGACGTTGATGGTACAATCTATAGAGATTCACTATTAACAGCACATTTTAAAAAGATGATTCAATGTGGAATCATTTCACATGAGTTTAAACGGCACCTTGAACCACTTGAACAAGCTTGGGAAAATCGAGAAATTGATTATGACAAGTACCTACAAAAACAAGTAGAAATTTATCAAGTCGCCATTACAGGTCTAGATGAAGCGGATGTTGAATTTGCAGCTCGTAAGGTTATTGAAGATGAGAGCCGTAAATTATACACATTCACACGTGATAAATTAGCTTGGCATAAAGAACAGGGTCACGAAATTATTTTGATTTCAGGGTCACCTGACTTCTTAGTATCTAAAATGGCACACGCTTTAGGTGCCGATTTATGGTTTGGAACAAGCTATCTTGCAAAAAATAATAAATTAACAGGGGCTATTATCCCAATGTGGGACTCTGTGTCTAAGAAGACAACTATTGAACGTCTACAATCAAGTTTTGATATTGATTTAGAGAATTCATATGCGTATGGTGATACAAACGGTGACTTCCTGATGTTGAAATCAGTGGGACACCCAACCGCTGTTAATCCTAATCGTGAACTTGTTGACCGATTGAAAAATGAAAATGTGGACGCTAAAATCGTCCTTGAACGTAAAAATGTAGTATGGGAGCTTTAATATGACTATTGAAGAACAATATAATCAACTTTTTGGTGATATGCTAGACATCAAAAAAGCAAACCTTATCACCAACAGTGATGGGAAAAAAGAATTTTACAATTTATTTTTTGAAACTATTAGAAAAAGTTTAGCAGATATTGAAACCTATATTAAAAACCAAGAGTACCCAGCAAATGACGTTTTAATTGAATTTGCTCAAAAAACCTACAAAGTTAGTGCCCTGTATCTGCTACAAAATGATGAATTATTCCGTAACACCTTGTTATGTGTTTTGAATTATAATGAACTTGGTAATGGTAGTAAAGTTGTTTCCTTTGTTGACGAAGTTATGGACTATTTTACTCTGGCATTAATGCAAAAGCTACTTGCATATGATGGTTGTGATTGGGTTCATTATTATGAGCCTACTGTACACAGATTCAGTCACTTACTTTATAGATGAAAGGTGACAAATGAAATTATTATTTGCATCAACAAATAAACAAAAAATTGCAGAAATTAAAACATTATTACCGAATTATGAAATTGTATCATTATTAGATTATCCAGAAATTCCTGATGTTGAAGAAACCGAATCAACTATTGAAGGTAATGCTAGATTAAAATCAGAAGCTATTGCTGATTTAGTAGATTTACCTGTATTTTCTGATGATTCTGGTCTTTTTATTGATGTTCTTGACGGAGCACCAGGTGTACATTCAGCTCGTTGGACTGGACATCACCGTGATTATCAAACACAAAACGACAAAGTACTTGAATTAATGGCGGGAAAAGAAAATCGAAACGCTCACTATACAACAGTAATTGCTTATTCAACAAAGACTGATGGAATTATTTCAACACAAGTATTTGAAGGTCAAATGCCGTTAGAAATTGCTAAAAGTGAATCTGCAACACCTGGTTTTTCATATGATACAATTGCAAAATATGATGGTAAGTATGTATCAGAATTGACAAAAGATGAAAAGAATAAATTTTCATCACGTGCAATTGCTGTTCGCAAATTTGAAGAAAAGTTGAAATAGGTGAGTTTATGGGATTATCGCATAATGAATTATATGAGCCATCAAAGCATTTCAAACAACGATTAAAGCAACGATTTAATGTTTCTGACTGGGAACCATTTATGCGGAAGTGCTACGGTATGATGCAAAAAGATGAAGAACGTACTCAATGGGCAACATATCCGACAACCGCATATACATTAAATCAACCAGTAGTACATGCAGGTAAAACTTATCATCCCGTTATTTTATTGGATGAGACAGAACATAAATTACTTACAATTTATCATGACATGAATATAATGGAAGAAGAAATTGAACAACACATGAAAGTAAAAGATATCGTATCACAACAGTTAAATACAGAAGATATGGTACTAGAGCCATCTAATTCTAATGACTATGAACAAGCACCACAAAGTGTTGTAATACCGAATCAATCATATGGTTATGACATTAGTGGGATAACAATTGACGATGACATCATCGAAGATACCGTGGACGATGCTGATATTATTGCTAATGAATTAGACGAGTTTGCTGAGCAATTACATCAAGAACAAGAAGAATTCCGTAAAAAATGTGAATATAAATATGCTCAAAAAGTATTGCAGCAATACCAAGACGTTTTTGATGCATTTATTCATAATTATCAACGTGTTTTGACGGGAAATGCGACACAACAAAATCAACAATTAATGTCTGAGTTTAAAACATTAATTGAGCCAATCAATGCTATTATTCAAAATCTTGAATTAAAATAGTCATTAATTGGCTAGATAAGGAAAATTATGTTAAATTTCACACAAAATACTTATTATATTAAAGCTGATGAACTTAATATGGTTATTGTATTATTAAAAAATTCTAATTATTATTGTGTAAATGAAGTGACAGACTTACCAAAAAGTTATAAACAACATACATATAATAAATTGGAAGATGTACTCAGTCAACTAAAAGAATCGGGTAATAAATCGACTTTATATTTAGATAATAGACATAATCTGGCAGCAAAATATATAGCACGTGAACACACTACTGATATTTATACAGACCAGCTATATGGTTTACCACCAATTAAATCATTATTACAAGAATTAATGAAAGATAAGCCTTTAATGAAAGTAGAATAATATGATAGATTTTTCTAAAAATAAATATACAATTTATAGAGATGAAAACGATAAAGTAATTGCATTACTAAAGAAACATCCAGAATATAAAGCTGGTCGAGGTTTCATTTTGTCAAACGCACTGAAAAAGATGCCATTATTAAAATTCTGAAACGGCATCCGGAATATAGAGGTTTTAATGGTTTAATAAAGGTTGAATAATATGATAGATTTTTCTAAAAACACGTATTTTGTCAAACGCACTGAAAAAGATGCCATTATTAAAATTCTGAAACAGCATCCGGAATATAGAGGTTTTAATGGTTTATCGATGTTAAACAATCGTGGCTTTAATATAGATAACCATATGTTATTGTGGGAGCAAATTGAAGAGCAATTTAAACTTTTTAGACGTGCTACTATACTGTATCTTGATAATGAATATATCAAAAAGTCAACGATACTTCAACATCCATGGTTAGTTGGATTAGCCGAAGTATACAACGGTAAAGAATGTGTACAATATGACCCACAACCATTATTACCAGAATTGAAAAAATTATATCCAGCACTAATAAAGGTTGAATAATATGATAGATTTTTCCAAAAACACTTATTTTGTCAAACGAACTGAAAAAGATGAAGTTATCAAGATTTTGAAACGTCATCCAGAATATAGAGGATTTAGTGGTCCATCTATGCTTAACACTCGTGGCCTTAACCAAGATAAACATGTATTATTATGGGAGCAAATTGAAAAACAATTTGAACTTTTTAGAAGTGCTACTATACAGTATCTTGACAATGAATATATCAAAAAGTCAACGATACTGCAACACCCATGGTTAGTTGGATTAGCCGAAGTATACACCAGCAAAGACTGTGTGCAGCATTATCCTCAACCACTATTACCAGAATTAAAGAAAATTGACAGGCAGTTGATGAAAGTGGAATAATGCTAGATTTTTACAATAACACATATTTTGTCACACGCACTGAAAAAGATGACGTTATTAAAATTTTGAAACGTCATCCTGAATATCGTGGTTATAATGGCGATGCCATGATTAACAGTTATGGTTTTGAACAAGATAAATATGAATCATTATGGAAACAAATAGATAAGCGTTTTAACGATTATGATAGTTGTAACTTATTGTTTCTTGATAATGATTATATTACAATGTCAATGATACAACAGCACCCATGGTTGATTGAATTATCCGATGTATATATTAATGAAAACTGTGTAAAGCATGACCCACAACCATTATTACCACGGTTGATACAAATTGATAGACAGTTGATGAAAGTAGAATAATATGATAGATTTTTCTAAAAACACATATTTTGTCAAACGCACTGAAAAAGATGAAGTTATCAAGATTTTGAAACGTCATCCTGAATATAGAGGCTTTGATGGTATATCAATGTTTAACAATGCCGGCCTTTACCAAGGTAACTATAATTTATTATGGGAACAAATTGAAGATAACTTTACATTTTATAAACGTTCTAATATACAGTATCTTGATAATGAATATATCACAGACTCAAAGATTAAGCAACATCCATGGCTGATTGGATTAGCGGAAGTATATACTAACGATGAGAGTGTACAGCATACTCCACAGCCATTGTTACCAGAATTGAAAAAAATTGACAGACAGTTAATGAGAATTGAATAATGATAGATTTTAAAAACGCTACATACTTTGTTAGACGGACTGAAAAAGATGCCGTTATTAAAATTTTGAAAAAGCATCCAGAGTATCGTGGTTTTCGAGGTGGATTTATATTTCATGATTGTGGCCTTAACCAAGGTGAGTACGATTGCCTGTGGGAGACGGTTGATAGCATATTTCGTGATTATAGTGATGATTCAGTTGGAGATACAATTTATCTTGATAATGAATACATCACACAGTCACAAACACAACATAACCCATGGCTAGTAGGATTAGCAGAAGTATATACTAATGAAGACTGTGTACAACATGACCCACAGCCCTTATTACCAATACTGAAAAAAATAGACCAACCACTAATTAGAATGGACTAATATGATAGATTTTTACAATAGCACCTATTTTGTTAGACGGACTGAAAAAGATGCCGTTATTAAGATTTTGAAAAAGCATCCAGAGTATCGTGGCTTTGGTGGTAAATTTGAGTTTAATCAACGTGGTATTGACAAAGATAGCTATGATTTCTTATGGAAGCAAATAGATGATACTTTTAACGATTACTCAGACGAGGAATTCGTGTATCTTGACAATGAATATATCTCAGCCTCAAATATTAGACAAAATCCATGGATAATTGGATTAGCTGAAGTGTATACGAATGATGACTATGTACAGCACAACCCAAAACCACTATTACCAGAATTGAAGAAACTTGGCAAACAGTTGATGAAAGTAGAATAATATGATAGATTTTAAAAATAATACATATACGGTTACACAAGCTGAAAAAGCTGAGGTTATTGAGATTTTGAAAAAGCATCCAGAGTATCGAGGTTTTGAAGCTGGATATGTATTTGAATCATATGGCTTTGAAAAAGATAGTTATGATTTATTATGGCAACAAATTGATGAACAATGTCAGTATTCTGACATTAATATAATATATCTTGACAATGAATATATCACAGACTCAAATATTAGACAACATCCGTGGCTAATTGGATTAGCTGAAGTGTACTCTAATGCTGACTATGTACAGCACAAACCAAAACCATTATTACCAGAATTGAAGAAAATTGACAGGCAGTTGATGAAAGTAGAATAATATGATAGATTTTAAAAATAATACATATACTGTTACACAAATTGAAAAAGCTGAAGTTATTAAAATACTCAAGCGTCATCCTGAATATAAAGGTTTTACTGGCAGTACTGATATGATTGTGAATAAATGCAATTTTGAAAAATACAGATTGTTATGGCAGGTACTTGAAGACTGGTTAGACAGATTTGACATTACGGCATATCTTGAAAATGAATTTTTAACAACTGAAATGATACACAAGAATTCAAACATGATAAGATTAACGGAAGTCTTTGGGAATCCTAGATATGCCAAACATAAGCCACAACCATTATTGCCGTATTTAAGACAAATTGATAACAAATTAATTAGAATCGAATAACCAACACTGGCACATAAACAATTAATTTATAGAAAGATTTGCTCAAATTAATTGAGCAGAACTATGGACTAAAAAATGCTAAATTTTTACAAGAACACATACTTTGTTAATTATGACGACAGAGACGAAGTTATCAATATATTAAAAAAATATCCAGAATATAAAGGTTTCACAGCCGATTGTGATTGGGATGATAGAACATTTAAAGACCATTATACACCATTATGGTCTGAATTGGAACACCGATTCGCAGAAGACGGAAACGTCCGTTTATATCTTGATAATGAGTATATAACAGACACGTTAATCACTAAAAATCCAAAGGTTGTTAAAATCGCAGAAGTTTATAAAAATGGAGTATTTGCTCAGCATGCACCAAAGAATTTACTAAGCGACTTACAGCAACTAGCAAAACAGTTGATAAAGGTTGAATGATATGCAACTAGAACCAAACATTACCTATTGTATTTCACGTGAAGAAGTACCAACCGTTCTAAAACAGTTGACAACTGATAATCTTTATTTCGTATCCCCAATTGAATCATTACGAGACCGATTGCCAAAGATTAAATTGCAAAATTATTTAGAAACTTATCTAAGTTCTACTGAAAAATATCCTGGTATTTATAAAGATATTATCCGCTTTCAACTGTTGGGCAACTATGATGACTATCAAGCTATTCAATTAATGATGGATGCGCTTGGTAATAATGCAGAAAAGAATTTTTTAGATGAATTGAATCGTAAAAGATTCATTATTTGTGAATAACTATGAAACTACAACCAAATATTACATATTGTATTTCAAATGATGAACTACAAGAAGTCATTAAAATGTTACCAGATAACAACTACTATTTCTATAGGCCATATGATTTACAACAGCGTATGATTCCTATTAACAGTTTAAAAAGATATCTATTATCATGGCTATCTAAAAAAAGCATTAAATTTGAACTAGTAGAAACGTACAAATACTATCAAGCTATTAGATTAACAAATAATAGAAAAAATCCAGAAGTTAACTTGTTAGCTGAATTAAAAAGACATCGACGACAAACAATTCGATGTGAATAACGTCTTGTATACACAAGACTACATGGGGAACGCTAACGCTTATCCCCAAACCCCACTTATTTTGCAGAAAAACATATGGAGACTTTTTTTTATGAAAAAATTATTAATCTTTTTTGCAAAGTCAAAATACGCTGATGTATTTGGCGTTGCACTGGTTATCTCAATTGCTATTGCATCTGGATATTTGAACACTAAATTATCAGACCATGTCAATTGGGGTCCTTGGACAAGTTTAGTACCACTTGGTATCATTTCCGTTATTAATGTCGGAATTTCAATGATGTCTACACGCTTGACAGGTCGACTATCAAATGTAGGTAACATTCTAGGCATTATTAATACCGTATTATCAGGTTGTATTGATTATATTTTAGGTAACAAAGCCGCCATCATTACGTATCCGGTTACTTTTTTGATTTACACATTTGCTATCAAAAAGTGGCAAAATTCTGAAAAAGGTAAAGCTAGTAAGCCATTGACCGGTATTAAAGGTGCTTGTGCCATTACTGGTATTTTCCTTGCATCACTTGGATTTAGTTTTGGAACCAATTATATTGGCTATGGTGGTCAAATGAGCCTGTTGTTTTGGACAACAACGCTTGTATTTGGCTTATCATTAGCCGGTAATATTTTAAATGCAATGAAATTAACAATGCAATGGCCATTTTGGTTGGTATATAACATTGTCCAAACCGTAAAAGCAGTAGTACAAGGGAATTTCGCTAACGTTGGTAAATATATTTTCTATATTATCAACAGTATTGCAGCTATATTTGTATGGGAAAACGATTAGCAATATCGTCAATGGAAGACGACATCGGCAGGTTCGACACCTGCTATTGTTTTAAAGGAGACTTTTATGACTAAAAATAAACTTGCAAAGTTAATGCATGAGACACGCATCAAATTAGCATTAACTACAGAACAAATGGCATCACAAATGGAAATGCCACTTAATAGATATATTGATATTGAAAATGGTAATTTCGTATTACCAAACCAAGAACAACAAAAATTAATGCATGAATTGCTTGAAAAATATGAACATGAGGGATAATATGACAAAAGAACCAAAACTACAAAAACTTACTAAAATTGCTGGTACTAAGTTTGTACAATTATATAAAGGTATTTTTGAATTGCCGAATGGTAATACAAAAGAATATGATATTGTATCTCGCAAAGAAATTACCGATATCAAAAATGTTGAACCAGCAGCCGTAACAATGTTTGCTACAAATCAAGCCGGTGATAAAATGCTTATTGTCAAAGAATTTCGATATCCGGTAAACAAAGAAGTTATTGATACACCAAGTGGACTTATTGACCCGGGTGAAGACCCAGTAACTGCAGCTCTTCGTGAATTGCATGAAGAAACGGGATATACAGATGCCGAAGTCGTAGAAGTATTACCAGCCTCATATTCAACCATTGGTTTAACGAATGAATCAGTTGTTCCTGTAATTCTACGTGTCAATGAAAATGTTAATGAAGGTCAATGTACAGAAGATTCGGAAAAAATTGAACCTTATTGGGTGACACGTGAAGAAGCTGCTGAAATCTTGAAATCATCTGATATTGCGGCTCGTGCTCAACTCGCTATTCGTATGTTTGTGAAAGGTTGTTTATAAATGCATACACTAGACCATACAGCGTATTTAATCACTGAAGAGAATTTTTCAGCACTAAGTGACATTATTGAAAATGAATGGAAGCCATTAGGCTACACGTTTTGTCAACCCTTTACAAGTACACCAGCGAATTATACATTATCGGACGCTGAACGTATAAGTGCTACGTCAATTATTGGTAAATATATTCACAGTACATTTAAAAAGCAACTATATATTGATACACAACAATATATTGATAGTTTATACTATAACAAAGTGGACTTAAGTTTTAAAATAAAACATGATTTAAAAGAAAATGCATATTTAGTAACAGCTAGTAATATGGCAGTACTACAGAAAATTTTAGAAGCAGAATGGCAACCATTAGGCTATTATATTGCATCTGGATATAGCACTATTCAAGATGCGAATAAACGTTTTAATAATATTGGAAAATATATGCACGCTAGTGGTAAGCGCTTATATTTTAATGACGGAGATTATGTTGCTAATAGTAAGCATAAAAACTTAATTGATAATATTAATGCTTTAATAAATATAGACTGATAATGAAAGAAAACATATGAAACATAATTTGAAAGAAAATGCATATTTACTAACTGCTAGCAATATGGCAGTACTACAGAAAATTTTGGAAGCAGAATGGCAACCATTAGGCTATTATATTTCATCTGGATATAGCACTATTCCAGCGGTGAATACTCGTTATAATATTATTGGAAAATATATTCACGCTAGTGGTAAGCGTTTATATTTTGATGATGGTGATTATGTTGCTAATATAAAGCATAAAAACTTAATTGATAATATTAATGGATTAATCAATATGGACTAATAATGAAAGAAACATATGAAACATAATTTACATAAAAATGCATATTTAGTAACAGCTAGTAATATGCTAGTCTTACAGAAAATTTTAGAAACAGAATGGGAACCTTTAGGCTATTATATTGCGGACTATGGTTTTAGTAATATTCCAGCTATGAATACTCGTTATAATATTATTGGACGATATATTCACGCTAGTGGTAAGCGCTTATTTTTTGATTATGGTGATTATGTGGCTAATCGAAAAAATAAAAACTTGATTGATACTATTGACGGATAAGTACAGTTTAAAACTAAAAGATAACATATGAAACATAATTTACATAAAAATGCTTATTTAGTATCTGATAATACTATTCCAGCACTACAGAAGATTTTCAAAACTGAATGGGAACCTTTAGGTTATAAGATAGCTACAGGTAAAACCGATATTGAACATATAACTCAGCGCGGGAAATTCACTGGAAAATATCTTCATGCTGTAGGTTATCGGTTATATTTTGATAATAAATTTTATGTACAGAAGACTAAAATTCTTATTGATGACCCCAACCCGTTGATGAACGTTGAATAGCTAATATAACTCACCCATCACACTTAATACAGGTAGAATAATTATGACACTTATTTATATTCTAATAAGTTTTCCGTTTGTATTCATGGCTGCCGGTTTTATATATCTCATATGGTATAATTTATATTGGAAACGACGAATTAATGACCAAAGTGATAACTCAGGCAATTACGTTAACCAACGTGATAACGCAGACGAATCAGTTTTGAATACTATAATAATAGCAGAAACACGTACAGGTCGACAGTGTATGTTCATTGAACCGGCGCTTGATATTAGTGAAGATACACAATTTATTGTTAGTGACCAAAAACATAGAAATAAAACGTTAAAACCGTTAATAACAGTAGAATAGGTACTATATATGAAAAAATCAATGTTAATTCTAACAGCGGTGTTAGGATTATTTTTATTTACAGGGTGCTCATCGCAAGAGTTTCATATTGCGAATAAACCCGAAGCATCAGCAGTATATGACCAAGCTCATGTTTTATCATCGAAAACTATTCATAAAATTGATGATATGAATACAGAATCGGATAAAACAGATAAAAAATTGAAAATTGGTGTATACATCACAGATAGTCTTAAAGGTGAAGACTTAGAAGAGACAACTTTAAAAATCGCACGTAAATGGAAAATTGGCGATAAAGACACAAATAATGGAGCCTTACTTTTCATTTCGATTGATGATAAAGAAACACGTATTGAAACATCTGATAATCTAGCAACTAGGTTGACAGATGCCCAATCAAAGCAAATTTTGGATAATATGAAACCAGATTTGCGAAAAAAAGATTATGATAAAGCCGTTTTAACAGCGGTTAAAAGCATTTCAGATGTAAATGACGGCAAAAAAGTCAAATCTAATGATGACGATATATGGGTATACATCGCTATAGCTGCAGCTGTTGTACTTGTTGGGTTAGTCGGGGCTATTCTTGATGATGATGATTCTGATGGATTTTCTGGAGGTTTTGGGTCATCTGGTTCGTCCGACGGAGGTTTCTCCGGTGGTGGCTTTTCTGGTGGTGGAGCATCCGGGGGTTGGTAAATGAAATATACATTCAATAACACAGCTTATTTAATTAATGATAGTAATTGTGAACGATTAAATCAAATATATCTTAAATATTGGCAGCCAAATGGCTATCAATTTGAAAGTAGACGAACAACTAGTGAGGCTTATCATCAGGTTAAAGATATACTAAACGATGGCCCTATTATTATCGTTTATGACGTGCAAGATAAATGCTTATATTTTACTTATGCAAATAGCAAACTGTATGAACACTATATCATTAAAGATGTTAATAATCTTATGACGGTAGAATAAAATGAAATATACATTAGATAACACAGCATATGTGATTAATGATAGTAATTGTGAACGATTGAATCAAATATATCTTAAATATTGGAAGCCGAATGGCTATCAATTTGAAAGTGGCCGAACTGTTAGTGCTGCTTATCAGCATGTTAAAGATATACTAACTGATGGGCCTATTCACATTGTTTATAATACAGAGCATAAATACTTATATTTTAGTTACGCCAAAGTTAAAATGTATGAAAACTATGCAATTAAAGATGTTAACAATCTGATTACGGTGGAATAATATGAAATATGCATTAGATAATACAGCATATGTAATTAATGATAGTAATTGTGGTCGATTGAATCAAATATATCTAAAATACTGGAAACCTAATGGTTATTGTTTTGGAAGTGGACGAACGGTGAGTGGGTCCTATCAGTTGGCTAAAGTTGTTTTGCCCAAATCCACTATTGGTATTATTTATGACCCAGATGATAAATGCTTATATTTTATTGATGTAAATGACAAAAGGTATAATCACTATACGGTTAAGAATGTTAACAATCTTATTATGGTAGAATAAAATGAAATATACATTAGATAACACAGCCTATTTAATTAATGATAGTAATTGTGAACGATTGAATCAAATATATCTCAAATATTGGCAGCCAAATGGTTATCAATTTCGAAGTAAAGACACACTTTATGATGTCTATAATCAGCATAAACAGTCGCTAACAGAATATCCGATAGTGGTAGTTTATAGTATCTATGATGAATGTTTATATTTGGGATATGCACCATATCACAGTGAACATCAGATAAAAGATGTGAATAATCTTATTACGGTAGAATAGATGAAATATACGTTAGATAACACAGCTTATATAATTACAAAAGATAATTATCAATTCTTGAATTCAATTTTTCATAACTATTGGAAGCCTAATGGTTATAAAACTATAGGTCGTCATCATAAATTTAACGATATTGTTGACTTATGCAATAGAAATATGACATTGATAAATCAATATGATGTGTGTATTGTAGCAAGTGATGAGGGGACGTTATATCTGAGTGAAGCCGATTATAGACAGACTATTGGATATAAAGTTGTTAATCTAAATTTTAAAAATTTAATGAAAGTAGAATAATATGGAATATACATTTGATAACACAGCATATCGTATTACAGCTGACAATTACCAAGTGTTAAACCATATATATAACACGTATTGGAAGCCAAATGGTGTCAAATTAAAAAAAGCAAAGATATTGTAGAATTATATTGGAACAATCATGATGATATTGTGAATAAAAATTATAGTCTGACATATGCAAAATCATGGCTTGATAGTGAAAAATTTTTGTATTTAAGTATAACCGATGACTTACGCAATGATGGATATCAAATTAGAGTACTTAATAATTTGATAAATATGGAGTAATGTATGGCCCAGCGTGTATTAATACGAAAACGCAGATTCCATATGACTAATTATATTCATAATATGGAATATGGTATGGAACTTAATCCAACCAATACAACTAATCAAAATAAGACTAAGAAATGTCTTATAACTGTAGAATAGAGGTAATTTAACATGAATAAAACAGCAACTTATGTACTTGGCGGAATCGCCGCATTTGTAGTAATTATTGGACTTGCTTGTGCATCAACTTATAATGGACTTGTTGGTTCTCAAACAAAAGTTGAACAAGCACAATCAAAAATTGATGCAACACTACAACGACGTTATGATTTGATTCCAAATGTTGTCAACAGCGTTAAGGGTTATATGACGCATGAAAGTGAAATTTTTGACCACATTGCGGATGCCCGAGCAAAAATCGGGTCAAACTCAGCATCAGCAGCTGAAAAAGACAAAGCTCAAGGTGAACTTGATTCAGCAATTTCACGACTTCTTGTAGTGCAAGAAAACTACCCACAACTTAAAGCGGATAAGCAAGTACAAACACTTATCACAGAACTTGAAGGTACTGAAAATCGTATTTTTGTAGCACGTACTGATTATAATGAAGTAGCTACTAAATACAATAACAAAGTTCGTCGCTTCCCAACCAACATTTTTGCCAACATGTTTGGTTTTGAAAAAGTTAAACTTGTTGAAGCAACAAAAGATGCCAAAACAACAGTTCCAAACGTTGATTTGACTAAATAAAATAATGCTATCAGTTATTGATAGCTAGGACGAGGTAATCATTATGGATAAATTTATTAAAATTACGTATTTCGCACAAACAGCAATATCTGAATTTTGCAAACTTAGAATTGAAGACGAAGAATTTAGCACTCAAAGTATATTTAATAATACAACAGAAGTGCCGTGTAACTTATATATTAATCCGGCACAAATCACGAGTGTAAACGCTAGAGCCAACTATAATTTAGACTGTGAACTTGTAAATTACTGTACCATAACATTAGCATCAGGTGAAATGTTTTTCACATTAATGACACTCGATGACATATCAAAAGCTATTAACAACTTGACAAATTAAAAGAAATGTGATATAATAGTATTGATACCATAAAAATGGACGTGAAACATTATGCCAAAAGAACAATCATCCGGAATTATAGCTTATTATTTTGATAATACAACAAAACAATTTAAATTTTTAGTTGGTCATCCGGGTGGACCATTTTTCACAAATGTCGAACACTATGGCTTCCCAAAAGGTCATATAGAACCAAATGAATCTATTAAAGAAGCCGCAGTACGAGAATTTAATGAAGAAACCGGATTAATTATTGATTATCATAAGTTGAAGCACTGTATAGAACACATTGGTAAAAAGAAAAATGTTTATTATTTCTTATATCCAATGGATGAGATATGGGATTTAGATACGCTATATTCCAATACATTTTATAATGAACGATTGAATCAATATTTTCCTGAAATAGACCGATACCACTATATTCCATTAGAGCAATTAAAAGATGTTCTATTTAAAAATGATGTACCACTTGTAGATAAAATTTCACAAAGTTTTGAAAAATATATTTGAAAGAAGAATCATATGCCAGCATTAAATAGTAAACACACTGAAACCTACATGAAGTATCGAGAGCAAGAACAAGCATATCAGTTAGATAATGATAAGACAATCGTTATCCGTTTAGATATGCGAGCTGGCGGTACTTTTGTTCGAGGTTTACAAAAACCTTTTGATGACGCATTCACTAATGCAATGAACCGTACTGCGCAAGCATTAGCCGAACAAGTGCAAGGGACACAACTTGTTTATACTGGTTCTGATGAAATCACACTTATTTTAAAACAAACAGGTGAAAAACCCTTTACACCATTTTTCAATGGTAAATTGCAAAAAATGGTTTCATTGACAGCGTCTATTGCAACAGCTGCGTTTAATAAAGCTTGGTTGGATATTGTTAATCAAACAACCGACGACGCTCGAAAAGACGTATTAGCAAGAAAACTTTTCACAGCATGTTTTGATTCACGAGCGTTTGAATTAGATAATGACTGGGATTCGGCTCTTGAATGTGTTTGGTGGCGTGTTAATGATGTTCGTCGAAATTCAATTCAAATGCTTGCACGTCATTATTTCTCACATCGAGAACTTCAAAATGTCAAGGTAACTAAAATGTTGCAAAAATTAGATGAAATTGGTCATTCATGGGAATCTGAAGCATCAATGGAAAATAAATATGGTACGATTTTGATTCATGAAGCGTATAACGGTACGGGATACAACCCAAAAACAAAAGAATATGTAAGCACTATTCGTCACGCTTGGTTCAATGCAACAGAATCAGAACTTAAAGAATTCCAACAAGTGAAATGTTCTGAAGATTTTGCACACACATCGATTTATCAACGCCTAGTCAATGACGACTAAACTTTTTAAGGTTTTCTTAAAAGTTTTAAAAATTGCATACACAATTTTTAAAAATGGGGCAAAGCCCCAAACCCCCACTCATTTCTGAAAGACTTGAACACGAAAATAAAATCGTGTCATATGAAAGGTAACCATATGAAAAAATTAATTGCATTTATTGCAGTACTTTTCACATTTTTCAGTGTTCCTGTATTTGCAGATACAATTGCAGGACAAATTCCGGATAAACCGCCTGAAAGTGGTATTTATGACCCAAATCATTACCTCGATGGTGATATTCATCAACTTGTATCAGAATTAAATATCGAATATTCTAAAACTAAGTTGAAACCACAAATTGCAATTGTCATGTTAAAAGAAGTAGATTCGTACTATGACATTGAAGATGTGGCTAGACAAACAGCTCGGTCATGGAAAATTGGATATTCAGATACGAATTATGGATTACTTGTTTTAGTTGATGTTACACATCATAAAATTCGAACTGAAACATCAAATGAGATGAGTACTATTATCACGGATTCAGATGCGTCTGACTTAAATGATTCAGTCAAAGATTATTTTAGAGATGAAGATTATCCCGGTGGTATTAATGAATATTTAACACAGTTGAATCAAAAATTATCACCTTATATCAACTTAAGTCAAAAAGAGATAAAAGCCAAACAAGAAAAAGAGCAAGAAGAAGCTCGAAAAAAAGCCGGTATACTCTTACTATTTGGTGCTGTTGGAGCAGCAGTAATGGGTATGGCTTTTGTTAGTTATAACTGGTTTGATAAACAAGACCGTAAAAAACGTTCACGATATGACTATGATGGTGATGATAAACTATATCCGTATGATATGCTATTCATAGATAATGATTCATGGACGTCATCTCGTGTAAAAGCTGCTTATGATGCTTATTATCTTAAACGGTCACAATATGATTATCATGGTAGTAATAAATTGTATCCAGGTATGTCAAACTTTGTCAATGTTTGGACTGCGGCTCAATTAACAAATTATTATCTTGAACGTTCAAATCGAAAATATACAGGTAGTGATAAACTATATCCTGATGATGATAACTTTGTTAAAAATGACAGCTGGTCAGATTCGGACTTACTTGAATATAGAGATAATCCGTCATTATTTGAAGACAATGATACATATTCCTATAGTAATACCTATAGTTCTAGCTCTAGTTATAGCTCTAGTTCGAGTGATTCATGGTCTGGTGGCGGTTTTGACGGAGGCGGAGCCACTGGCGGATGGTAATGGTACTTGACACCGACCTGTAAATATTGTATAATAGGTTTATCGTAATACCTATATAAATTACGATTGGTGGCGCTTCATACACGATACGTATAATAAAACTACAAGGTAGAAATTATATTATGTCGAAAAAAGGTAAATGGGATACGGACTCTTATGAAGGTGAACTTCATAATGTATTATTCGTCTCTCGAAACAAAGATAATGTAGATGTCGAAAACTTTAAAGAACGCCGTAAGGCATTTGTATCAACACGTACACCTGAACAATTAAAAGCTGATTTTGACTTTTTTAAAAATCAAGGTCAACCTGGTGAAACATCACGCTTTTATTACTCTGTAAATGCTCGTGACGAAAAAAAAGTTCGTAAAGAATTTTTAAAATGGTTGGTTAATGATACATTAACAGATACGAATGTATCAATGGCGTCATTGTCATCACGAGTAGCTAAAGTAGCCGCATTGACCCCACAGGCAGCAACACATCGATGGTTGTTTGACTATGATGCTGATGCCGAACATGTTGATGAATTTGTTCAAGATGTTTACGATGCATATGCTAAGCAACATGAACGTAATAACCAAAAACGTTTAGCAAGAGGTAAAGAACCATTGGAAATGGATGATTTTTATGTTAAAAAACATAAAACACCAAATGGTTTTGCTGTTGTTTCAAGTTCAGGCTTTGATACAAGAGAACTTGTTCAAAAATGGACAAGTAACGAAATGAAAGATTTTGTTAAAAAAGATGACTTATTATGTGTCATGTGGGGGCAACAAAACGAAGAAACTGAAGTTGGTGCATCAGAAATGTGCACCCGAAAATAAAGAAAAGGTATTATTTTATGTCACAAATTAATAAAGATGAATTTAAAGCACCATTGAAAGACGCTATTCGCAATCAAGATGATAAATCGTTTGATTCACTCGAAGAACAGTTCTTGGAACAAACTAATGGTAATATGGGTGCATGGATTAAGCTTTGTATTGAAATTGGGTGTGAATTGGCAGCTGAAGAATCCAAAGACCAATCGCCTGAATCAGCAGATGCTGAAACAGCTGTTGATTATACAGTAAGAGCCGTAGATGAATATTTAGAAGACGACGCTGAGTTTGATGTTGTGTTTATTAAGAACTTCTTTGATGGTGACATTTCCGATGCACAAGCAAAAGAACTTGCCAAAGAGTTGGAAGATGTAGTTGTATTACATAAAGATGAACCAGATGAGCAACATATCGATGAACACAATATGCAATATTTTAAAGATATTATTGCCGCTGGTGATGATGCACAAAAACTCGGTGAATTGTTCCTCAAACATTATGAAAACGATGATATTGCCTCACAATTGCAATTTAATAAAGAAATTAACACAACACGTCGCATTTATGCAATGTATGGTGATGCAATCTTTGACGAGTTGAAAGCTGTAAATGATTTCTGTTCAACAATGCAAGCACCAAATCTTGGCAAATTGAAATCAAAATTTGAAGAAGTTAAACCACTCATCAAAAAAGTAGCTGATGATGGTGTGAAACTCTTTGAAGAACAAATCAAACCTCGTAGTAAAGAACTTTACGATGGAAAAGTAAAACCTTTTGGTAATAAACTTAAAGATACATACGTCAGTGAAAGTGCAAAAATTCCAGAAATTTTTAAAGGTCATGTAAAACAAGATGAAGCACCACGCAAGTCACCATTGTTTAATGCCTCAGAAATGGCAACTAAAGCAGATGCGGTTATTTCTGAACATGACCAACGTGTCAAAGATGCAGCTAAACAAGAATACTTGGAAGTTTTGGCATACATGATTAATGATAAGGCTGAACGTGGTGAACGTGAGTTGGTTCTAACAGCCATTGATGGGGAACTACCAACTGAAGGTCTTAATTTGTCACCTGAAGTATCAGTCTTGAACTTTTATGATGATATTGTACCAGAATTGACGGAAGCTGGCTACACTATTACAGAAGACAAACATAAAGATGCTGTAGGCTATATTATCAAATGGTAATAGAGGTCTACTGAATGGGTCGAGAATTAGTAGATGAAGTTTTAAAAATTGGTACCGTTTTAGATACCATATATCCAAACTTCCCCGCATATACTATATGTAAAGATGCGAAAAAGAATTATAAAAGTACGCTAACACAAAAGCAAGCATATTGGGTTAAGCGAGTGTTAGATGAGTACTTGACGGGGACGTCGTAAAACATCTCGTGCATTGCGGAAAATTGGCACGTTAAAAACAACTGTCGGCGTTGCCCTCAACCTGGGGCCCGGCTGAACAACAAAAAATAAAGAGGTAATGTCGTGGAGGCTGGCTCAGCCTCTGAGGAGAAATCCTCTGGAAGCGTTAGGAGAATGTCACTGTCATTACCCGGTAACGGATATGGGAATACATTTGTAGACGAACGTGAGAATAATATGGATAAAAAGGGATAAATGTCCACCCTTGTCTATGTTTTTCAGAGCAGCTTGCGCAATAGTAAAAAAAGCGTAAAATGGTTGGGGCATGTCATATGGTGACCACGTGGGTTCGAATCCCAATGTCCTAATAAAAGGTGAAAATTAAAGCAAATGCTTGATGAGTCAGGTGTATCGTATGAATTAGATAGTAATCGACCAGGCATACAATATGCCGATGGAACTTTCGTTTCATACGAGAATATTGAATTACCAAGCACATATTTTAAAAAAATTTAATGAAGGTTAGATATGTATAGTAGAGGTCAAGTTGTAACGATTAAAGAAACACATAAACGTGGAATCATTTGCGATAAATTAAAAACTAGTGATAGAACACTATATCAAATTAAAAGTGAAGATAATATCATATATGCATTAGAAGATGAACTATGTCAGATAACACTAACATGCGATTAAAAGATATGCTGATAGAGCATATTTCAGGTAATGGAAAATCAATTACTCAATTACCCGAAACATCAAGCACAAATACATTATATAGAGGTGCATCAATCGACCATTTATATAGGGTTGGAGATGTTATTAAAATATCAGAAATCGGTCATCATTTTACGTATAGTGACGCAATTGCCTTAGACTTTGCTCGAGGTGCTGATGGTAAAGAAGATGTTATTTTTGAAATTGATGACACATTAAATGGTGTTGATATTCAAGAATTATTTTTTAAAATTTATAATACAGATGATGATGAAATGCATTCATATAAGCCAATGGTTGAGTATGAACAAGAATTTTACATCTTCAAAGATTATGAATTTGAAATAATTGACGAAAAATTTACATTGGGATTATTCCCATTAACAATATATAGACTACGGGTGATAGGCAATGAAAACAGTAAATGAAATGAAACAAAGCGAGCGCTATTGGGAAGAGAAATTGGAAGACGTTGCATGGGTTCCAGGCGGTGTTCTTGATTGTGGTAAAAAAACAAGTAGAACACCCGAATTAACAGATACGGATGTGTTGGTTACAATGGATGACTTGCATTTTTATCCAACTCAAGAAATGCTAAAAACATATACATTTTATGCAGAACAAGACGTATTTGATAAATTATTTAAACCATATTATCACGTACGTCAATTGAACAAAGAAAAAGTTGTAGGTACGGAATTGAATTTACAGGTTCTAGGGGGATAATTTGAAAAATTTTGCAATTTTTTTAGATATTGATGGTGTTTTAAACGGGATGTCAACGTATCAAATGTCTGAAATTGATACATGGATTAATGACCGTTATTTAGATAATTTAGTGAAACTTGTAGAATATTATAAGGCTGATATTATTTTATCATCTAGTTGGTTGTCTTTTTTCAAAGATGATTTAACACCATGTACCCGATTAGGTAAGTTATTGCATGATAGACTATCACAAAAAGGTTTAGTTATTACCGATTTAGTATGTCCAGTATCAGAAGCTTATAATTCAAAATCTAGAAGTGAAAAAATTGCAGAATATCTTGAAAAAAATCCATATACAGACTATTTAATTCTAGATGATGAACAAAATTGGTCTGATGACCAAAAATCACACTGGATTCAAACATTTGCTGGAGAATACGACCCAACGAATGAATTTGTTGAAGGTTTAAATGACGAAAAATTGAAAGACGCTTTAGCTTATGCCAAAAATTAATTTAATTTATATCAGTTTATCTGGTAACACAAAAAGTTTTATAAAACGATTGCAAGAATCCCTTAGCGACTCTGGTTATGATACAAGTTCTGTTAATGTTAAAGACCTTGTTAAGGACACAGATGATTGGAAATATATACAAACAGAACCATATATAGCCTTTGTCCCAACATATCTTGATGGTGGAAATGGGCATGATTCAGGCACAACAGAGATATTGACCACACCATTACGTGAATTCATGAGATATGAAAACAATTATAAACAGTGTTTAGGTGTTGTTGGTAGCGGAAATAAAAATTTCAATGACCAATATTGCTTAACTGCTAAGCAATATCGTGATGAATTCAATATCCCAATGATTGGGGATTTTGAATTGCGTGGATTATCCTCAGATGTTGAGCGAATTAAAAACACAATATTGGATTTATATGAAATGCATATTTAAAAGTAATTAATAAAATGTGAATAATATGAAAAATAAATTTAAAGTTGGTGACCGTGTACGAATTATCAAAAGTTATAACGGTGCACCATATGATGTAGATGATATTGGGACGGTCCAACAAGGTAAAGATGACTATTATTTAGTTGCTTTTGATATACTCAAAGGCTACCAAAGTGACCCATCAGACTATCATTCACAATGGTATGCTGTTAAAGACCGACTTGATTTCAAAGATGCGTTAATAAGATGTGAATAAATACCGCACAAATATACAATATTTCAAATCAAAATGATGAAATCATTGATGGCTCATGATTTTGATTAGCCCAGAGTAGTCTGGATATTTTGATGCGCTCGTCAAGATGTCGACACTCTAGGTTCGATTCCCGTACTCATCATACTATGCAAAAACACAATATTATAGTCAAGGAAAAGACGTAAAAACCATTAAGGAATTTTAGATTTTATGGCATTTAGCAAAGCACAACTTAAGATGTTACTGAGAATCACACAAGCATCTGGTTATAACTTTAATTTACCAGCACGTGAGGTTGACAAATTGATTGAAACTTTAAAAAATGAAATAAAATTTTAAAATTTAGCTACAAGTTTTGTGGTTATTTTTTGTAGACCGAGGTTTTAATTATAGATGTAACTAAATTTGGTATGTTCAGCGGTTTATTCAAAGTTAAGTTCATCTTAATTTTTTCGGTTTCGGATTTGTGTACACAAATCCGCATATGGGGAACGCTTCGCTTTTTCCCCAAACCCCTTAAAATTCTTGAAATTTATTTAATTTCTTAATGCCGATGAAAGACACAGCATACCGTCAAACGTGCCGATGTGAACTTAGTAGAGTTTTATGCGACTATGACACTAAGGTTTCTGAATGGGGGAACCCGTATAGGCCAGGATATAGGTCGGGCAGGATAATGACATTTATGTCACGGTTAACACAATTCAATGATTTGAAATTGGTAGTTAACAATAGCAGAACCACACTGCTAAGGGCGCGAAAGCCGAACAAATAGTGGCATATATCAAATAGCTGATTCACACAGCTAGGCGGAGGCTAAATCATGTGATAAAAAATATCTTATTAGTGCGAGGACAAGCGAATCTGGATTCAATATTTATAGAAAAAGGTTCTATAAATACCAGTATTGCGGCTTGTGGTCATGTAACATACTATTATTGAAAAGTACAGTTGGTATTGGATTAAGGATTAGCTCGAGAAGTCTGGCAATAATAGTATGGATGCCCATATGCATGTAAAAGTGTTAGCATATGTGACAAAGCATTTATGACTGTAGAATAGGTAAGTTCCGTTAAATTGTGCACCAACAGTCAAAAGACAGCTAATAAGATACACTTTTACTATGATGCGTTAGTCAAGTGGTTAAGACACCGCCTTTTCACGGCGGTAACACGGGTTCGAATCCCGTACGCATTGTAGCCAGTAGACAAAATATATTACTGTCTAATGGTTATTATAATTGTTAGAGACGTTCTTTAACAATTTAAAACAAGTAGGTGTCAGGCTCAGGAAGTTTTTGAAGAAACTTTTTGCAGAAAGTAGCTTATAGGTCTGCTTTGTCTTCAATAATATAATTGAAGGCCCTCGCCGATAAGAATATACTATATTCTTATTTAGAACTATGCATTGTGCCAAGCGAAATTAATATTTTTATGTTCAAAAATTAATTTCAACGTCAAGGAAAAGACGTAAAAACCATTATATGCGATGATGGCGAAACTGGCAGACGCACAGGACTTAAAATCCTGCGACCGGGAACGGTCATGCGGGTTCGACTCCCGCTCGTCGCATTATACTAATAGCGAAATCATTAGTGAGATTCGGGTTTGAATCCCGGCTAGTCCAACGACTAGTAGCTTAAATATAGTTTGAAAAAAGCACCCTAAAGTAGTTATTAGTATCATTTATAAATATACTTCACAATCACTAAAGGTTGAAACAATAACAGAAGAAGCGGGTTCGAATCCCGACCGGGCCACCACGCCCGGATAGTTTAATAGGAAAAACAGCTGTTATTGTTGCTGAATACGGTATATTTCCATCACGGGCCGATAGCTCAGCTGGATAGAGCACACGCCTTCTAAGCGTGTTGTCGTGCGTTCGAACCGCACTCGGCTCATTTTTAATAGGGGTAAAAAAATGACAGAAATTGAGAAGAATTATGAAAATCGAAGAATTAAGAGATGCTTTAATGAACTTAGGCATCACAGAAGCAGAGGCTCAAGTATTAGCTGAGTCTGCATATACAGATGAAAAATTAGGTGACGCTATCATGTGGGGTATTAAAAAATTTGGTGATAAAGCACCAACATTACCTACGGAAGTAAAATCTATGGCACAAATTGAAGGGATTACATACTTCCAAGCTGTAGCTAGATTGGCAAAATAATATGACCAATGATGCGTGAGTTAGAAGTCTCTGCAAAAGTGATTGAACAATTTTTGCAAAGTTAATAACAGAGTAGGCTTGAAAGCTTACTATAGGAAAACGTATCATTTTAAAATTGATAATGACCGTTATTATGGCGAAGCTAAAAAGGGAAAATAATATATGACAACATCGCAAGAACAACTAGTTGGACAAATTGTTAAGCAAATACAAGAACAAATATTGAGTGAAGAATTTGGGAAACCATCTAGAGCAACCAATCGTGAAGACCATCAATCAATTACTACTGACCAACGACTCACAGCCATTGAAAAGAAACTTGATGAAATCCAAAGCACACTAAAAGACTCTAAAGAAGAAGATACTTCTTATTGGGCAACCCATCAACCTGATACAGGTTGTGCAAACAACGAATTTAATCCGTTTTCACCAATTTAATTTTCAACAAAACGCTCTAAATAATATGTGAATAATAATGAAATATAAATTTAAAGTCGGTGACCGTATTCGGGTCACAAAAATTGATGATTTGGACTTTTACAGTGGTGCAACCTACAGTGTCGGTGATGTTGGTACGATTATAACAGGTTATGACTCTGGACATGGTATTGCCTACTGTATTGAATTTGACAAAGTACCCTGTAGAGTAGGTTATTGGGCAGCCTTAGAAGATTGGCTTCAACCAGAACAACTGCTAATTGTCTGTGAATAGTATGAAAAATATAAATTTAAGGTTGGCGACCGTGTTCGTATCACACGAATTGATGATTTGGTCTATTATGGTAATGCAACCTACAAAGTTGGTGATGTTGGCACAATTGTAGTATGTTCTCTGATGGACACTATTATTACCTACTGTATTGAATTTGACAAAAGGCAAAGTTACGACAACGATTGGGACAACTATTGGGCAGCATTAGAATCATGGCTTGAACCAGCACCGGTGTTAATTAATTATGAATAAGATGAAATATAAATTTAGCGAAGGTGACCGGATTCGTGTCACAAAAATTGATGATATGGATTATTATGGCTTGGCAACCTATAAAATCGGTGATGTTGGTACTATTTCAATACGACGTAATAATGAAAATGGTAGTGTCTATGGAATTGACTTTGATGACCTGCCAGCATCCGGTGAAGATGGGTGTTGGTGGGCAAAAGAATCGTGGCTTAAACCAGAAAATGCGTTAATCTTGTGTGAATAATATGGAAGACTACAAATTTAAAGTCGGTGACCGTGTACGTGTTATCAAAATTGATGACGATGATTATTATGGTGCAGCAACCTATAGGGTCGGCGACATTGGAACTATTGAGTATTGTTTCAGTAATATCCAGTATGGTAACTACTATTGTATTCGCTTTGACCGGTTAACTAAACAGAATCAGCTAGATTATTGGGCGGCCTTGGAGTCATGGCTTGTGCTAGTAAATCAAAATATGTTAATAACTTGTGAATAAATATGAGAAATTTTAAATTCAAAAAAGGTGACAAAGTCCGTGTTGCCAAAATTGAAAATGACTATTATGGTTTAGCAACGTACGAAATTGGTGATGTCGGAAAAATTATCAAAGCTAGAAATAATCCAAAGTATGGAAAAGTCTATCAGATTCAGTTTAGTCAGAGCTATACGGGTTGGTGGGCTAAAGAATCATGGATTCAACCAGCTAAAGCGTTAATTATATATGAATAATATGGGAAATTACAAATTCAAAAAAGGTGACCGTGTTAGTGTTGCTAAAATTGACGATGTGGTTTACTATGGTCATGCAAAGTATAAAGTTGGTGATGTCGGAATAATCGTTCTAGCAGAAGAGGATTCAGAATATGGAAATGTTTACCTCATTCGGTGGGACCGTTTAAAAGGTACTTATCGTATGAATTGGTGGGCTTTAGAATCGTGGCTTATGTTGGAAAAACCATTAATAAAATGTGAATAACTATGGAAAATTTTAAATTCAAAAAAGGTGACCGTGTTCGTGTTGTCAACATTGACGACAAAGGATACTATGGTTATGCAAAGTATAAAATTGGCGATGTTGGTACAGTCGTCCGTGCGGAAGAAAAGTCAGGATATGGACCTTGTTACGACATTGATTTTGACAATTTAAAATACGCTAGACGCTCAAAATGGTGGGCGAAAGAGTCATGGATTCAACCAGACAAAGCGTTAATTGTATGTGAATAATATGGGAAATTACAAATTTAAAAAAGGTGACCGTGTACGTGTTGTTACATTAGAACATAATAATTATTATGGAGAAGCTAAATACAAAATCGGTTATATTGGAACAGTACTCGCGTTAGATAGCGAAGGTTCACAAAATGACTATTTTGTCAAATTTGACCGGTTAATACATAGCAAATATAACGCATCATGGTATGTACTGGAAAAATGGCTCGCACCTGTTAATGCGACACTAATTGTATGTGAATAATATGGTAAAAAAATTTCAAAACGGCGACAAAGTTCGTATTATCAAAATTGATGATGAGGACTTTTATGGTGATGCCAACTACAAAGTTGGTTGTACTGGAATAATCGACAGCCCGGATGACTATTGTAGCTCAGCTTACTTTATTCGATTTGACAATGACAAATATAATATTAATCCATATACAGACAATGGCTTGTGGTCTGCAAAAGCAAACTGGTTGCAAGAATATAAACCATTAATGGAAATGGACTAATATGAATTATAAATATAAAATAGGTGACAAAGTTGTAGTCACATGCATCGATGATGCTTTTTATTTTGCAAACGCCAAATATGAAGTTGGTTCTAAAGGAACAATTGACGTACAAGACCGTTGGGAAGATAAACCAACATATGGCGTTATATTTGATAATAAGCAATACTGGCATGTTAAAGAACACTGGATAAAACCAGCAAATATGTTAATAAAATGTGAATAATATGGATTTTAAAAAAGATGATATTGTTCAAATCACGAAAATTGATGATGAAAGGTTTTATAATGAAGCCACCTATCAAGTTGGTGATGTTGGCAAAGTAATTCACGGTAATGGAAGACATTGCCAGATACGATTTACTAAAAGCAAACATGCTAAAAATGATGTATGGTGGGCGAAAAACTCATGGCTTCGATTATACAAACCATTAATAGATATTGAGTGATGGGAAAAATGAAAATGTATGAAAAATTAAAAACTTTAATTGAAGATAAAAATAAAGAATATCAGCGATTAAATGATATTGTTTATAACTTTGAGCATATTGCATCGGATGACGCAACTGAAGAACAATACAAAGCCGTATTGTTTGACCGTTGGCAGTTTATTCATAACTATGCTTCTAGTCTTAATGATTTCATTTGGTATAACAAAGAAGATTTGACAGCTGATGATTTATCAGCATTTGACCTTGTACCGAATGTTGTATGGCGCAAAATGTCAGCAAAATCCGAAAAGGTTGTTGACTTAATTATGAAAATGCATAAGCAGGGGAAATAAATGAAAATTGTTAACATGGGTTCGACCCTTCGAATTTTTCCAGATGACTTGAAAGTCACGGACACAATTCCAGTTGGAACATATGATATTGAATTTAATCCGATGGGCGGATATTCACTCGAACGACGTAAAGACTTCGTTCATGACGGTAAAGTCTATGGTGACCATATGATGTTGGTTGATAAAATTCTTGACCGTTACAGTCATTCGACTGATAATTTTGGTACGATTCTAGGTGGTCGTAAAGGTACAGGTAAGAGCATGATGGCTCGTATCATTTCTGAGCGACTTCGTGAACAAGGTATTCCTACTATTATTGTTTCCGAAAACACACCCGGACTTCCAAAATTCTTGCAATCAATTGAGCAACCAGTATTTATCTTTATGGATGAATTTGAAAAAATCTTTAAAGACGGTTCTCATGACACTGAAGATGAGCAATCACAGTTCCTCAGTGTATTTGATGGTTTGAATAATAATGGTCATTTTTATCTAATTACGATTAATGACTATAAGCGAATTAATGACTATTTCCTTGGACGAACTGGTCGTTTTTATTATGACATTAGATTTGACACTATTTCATTGGAAGAAATTAGTCAAATTCTTAGTGATAATCTTCACACTACAGACAATGTCGACCGTATGGCAAGTCTCATGTATCGACTTAATGTGAATTATGACCAATTGAAAACAATTGTTAATGAACTTAATATGGGTGAATCGATTGACAATATTCTTAAGTACCTTAACCTTGGTCTTAAACATGAATCACGTTACCGTACATTTACAGTAACTGTAACATTGTCTCATGGTCTTAAGCATACACGTGTAATGGATGTTGATACTTTGTATCCTGAAATTCGTATGAATGTAGACGAAGAATTTATTCGTAATCCGAAGAACATTTCATATGATTTCAACTTGCGAGTTCCAACAGAGGCATTCATCTTTGATAGTGTTGTACCTAACATTGATATGTCAAAAGTTGTATATGAACATGATTATCACACAGATGTTGAAGATACAGACGAATGCATCTATAAACTTGGTGAAGGTAATGTGAAGAATATTACACTTACACCATATACTACTGAGAAAGTTCTTGCCTACTAAGGCAAAGCCAATAGCCATAGGGACGTAATGGGTTCGAATCCCATTATTGGTTTATTAGGCTAATCTATACTTGACGAATCATAAGATTTATGATATAATAGTATTGATACCCTAAATTTTTATAAACATAAATTTTTTTAAACGTCTTGTATACACAAGACTAAATGGGGAACGCTGTCGCTTATCCCCAAACCCCTATAAATTCTTGAAATTTTTTAATTATTGAACATTTGAAAGGGGCTTTAAAATGAAAGCAAATACACTATATGTCATTACAGAAAACAAATCTAAAGGTAAATTCGCAAACGAATTCAAACCAGGTGATGTTATTAAAGTTAATGACAATAAAATCGCTAAAAATGGTCGTACTCTAAAACAAACATTTAATGGTAATAACCGTCGTATGTTTGGTAACACTATTCAACTTACTGAATATTCTGAAAATGATATCAATTTGAAAGTGGTTACAAAAGCAGTTGCTTGGGGTATGAAAACTTTCGGACAATTTGCTCCTACAAATGGTCAAGAGGTTATGAAAGAAATGATGGCAAGTGGTCTTGACGCTTTTAAAGCTGTCGCTAAACTTGCTAAATTGAATCAACATGCTCTTGCATAATTAAAATAGCCGTCAATTACTGCTGATTAATATCCGGTGATTGACGCAGGAGAAAAGAAAAATGGGATTTTTATTTGGATTTATGTTAGGCTTTTTGCAAGAACAGCATGCCGGTCAAAAACGGCGACAGCGAGCTGCAAAAGCAAAGCAACAAGAACGATTGAAACAACAAGAAGCTGAGCGTAACAAGGTGAAACAAACACCAGCACGCTTGCGAGATAGAAATCAACTTTGAAAGGGTTAAAATGTTTATTAAGAATAATACAATTCATTTTCCAGATTCACCACGTGAGCAAGCGTTGCTACCTTGGCTAGAAAAAAATGCTGTACAAATGCCAGCAAAACATGATGCAGATGCATCGAATACGGATATCAATATTGATAATCGTCATATTGAACCACTAATTGCTGAAGGTCTGGTATATGTTGAGGCTAACTCAAGTTCACAACCAGTAATTCGTATGGTTTATAAATCAGCACCTAAAGTGCGTGAAATTGAATTTCGAGGTGACTGGTATTCAGATGTACCAACCCCAGAAACATATTCTGAAATCACATTGAAATTTAATAAAGACAGTGATGGTTACTCATTACAGGGTGTAAATATGTATGCCTATGGTGAACATATTTGCTGGCAACCATATACAAATATGTATAACCCAGATACACGTGATACTATTCTTGGTGAACGTTTGTCTCGTGAAGTATGTACAAATGATTTTTGGTATGCTACCTATAATGAAGCATCACACTGTAAAACATTACAAGAAATTGTAAACCGCTTTACAGCAACAATTGATGCAATGCTTACAACTCGTGGTAATAATGACTTGAGTCTACCATCACGTAACGGTCGTGGTGCAGGTAGTAAATATGATTACTTCACTGAATGCTTTGAAAAATATGCTGATTTGTATCATGAACTTGGTAGTGCAGAAGCAGTCTTTGAAAAACTTGAAGGGGGATATTAATGTTTTATATTATTGATGCCCAAAAGCCCAAGAAATACGCAGTGTTTATTCTTGGGGCTGGTGGAACAGGCTCTTGGCTTTGTTCATTTCTAGACAAACAAGGTCTGTTTAATGATGTCGTTATTTTTGACGGCGATATTGTTGAAGATAAAAATATTCTACGTCAAAATTTCAACACGTCAGACATTGGTAAGAAAAAAGCAGAAGTGGTTGCTCGTCGAAATAACATGTCATATGTACATGGATTTATTTCTGATACAGCAATTCTTCACCAAATCCTTGCCGAGTTTGATGAAGACACAATTCCAATGATTATTGGATGTCTTGATAACAATGCATCGCGTAAAATTGCTCACGACTTCGTATCAGAAGTGGATAATGCAGTTTGGCTCGATGGTGGTAACGCTGAACGTTATGGTCAGACATATATCTGTATCAAAGAAAATGGTGAAATTCTCGATGGTTTTGAATCCCCTATTGACATCGATGAAAGTTTCCAAAACTTTGACGGTGATGAACGTCGACCAGACCAAATCTCTTGTGCAGAACATTCAGAATCTGCACCACAAAATGTTACAGCAAATGTAACATCAGCTACTACATTGTTTAATACAATGTCATTGTTCCTACATGGTGGTATGTTGACTACAAATAAAATTGTATTTGACACTATCACACTCTCAACCACTCCAATGGTTGAAGCCTAACATATACATGTTAGGCTAATGGGGCTATGCCCCAAACCCCAAATTATTTTTGAAAACATTTCTGACCAGCAAGTCATAAAACTGTTTTGTACAAAACATAGAAAAAAGAGGTAAAAAACTTATGAGTTTGAATTTTGAAGGCGTAACACGCATCGTAATGGCAGGTCGTCCAGTAGTTAAAGTCCCAGCAGGTATGACTGTTGAAGCAACTTTGGCAGCTTTGCAATACAAAGTTGAAGACTATGAAGCATCTGTTTCAGGTGAAACTTTGACATTGGCATTGCCATCAGGTTCAAAGGGTGCGTTGCCTGACGTACGCGTACTTGAAAGTGGACGTTTGGTACCGCTTGGTAACTCAACATTCCCAACTGATGCTGATATTGATATTATCGCAGCGGCACCTGAGTTTGAAAAAGATAACCTTTTGGAAACAATGACAGACCCAGCTAAATTGGCTGTATATGCTCAATTCATTCGTGAATCAGTTGGTGACCGTGAGAGTGCTGCATTTGCTAAAGTACTCGAAGACCGTAAGTCTGAGTTTACTAAAGCTCGTGAAGCAATTGACTACCTTGAAAAGGTATCATCAGTAAATGATGAATTCGGTACAGAAACTTATGTTAATGCTGTAACAGCAGCTAATGAAATTGTCGAATTGGCCGACACCGTTACAAACATTCAAGTTCTTGAAATCAAAGCTGCACGTGCTCAAAAAGAAGATGATGAACTTCGTGCACAAGTACGTGGTACTGAAGCTTAATCTTCTAACATAACAATTTAATATAAAAACATTCGCCAGGCATATGCCTGGTTAATTTGCTGGGATGGCGGAATTGGCAGACGCACAGGACTTAAAATCCTGCGACCATTGGGTCGTACGAGTTCGACTCTCGTTCTCAGCATTATAATTTGTAGTTAATTGAAAGGGTAAAAATTAAATATGGTAGCAACAAAAAAAGTAGCAGGTATTACCACAACTGAAATGGATAAAACTTTTGACTTGACATCTTTTTTGGCTAAAAAAGTCGAAGATGATACACGTCTTAGTGTTATGAATACAATTGATGATGACACAATCAAAAAAGGTCTTCTCAAAACACAAATCGTAGCTGGTAATGGTATGTTCGAATATTCAGAATCATATTGGGGACATGCTATTCATAAAGTACATAATACAGGTAGCTATAATGGTCTTGGTGTAGGTGAAGAACTTACAGATGCGATGTTCATCACGTACAATGACTGGGATAAACTTCCTAAACATGCTTTGGGTACAGTACTTGAATGGTATCGTCGTATTCAAGCTAAAAATGGTGAAGAAGCACAAGTAAACTTCTACTACATTCATAACGATATCACAACTGTCGAAGATGAAAATGGTAATGAAGTTGAACTTACTGATATTCCAGGTGTACATTTCTGGACTGATAAGCTCTTCTCTTATACACCAAAACAATACAATCATGGTACATTGACTGAAGTTGCAGATGAAGACGAATGGTATGATACCCTCAACCATACTTATGGTATGTATGTTGAAACTCATAGCCATAACTCAATGGATGCCTTTGCATCAGGTACTGATATTGAAAACTCAGGTAATGACGGTTTCCAACTCGTATTTGGTCATTTTGGTCAACCTGAAATTGAAATGTATTCTTGGGCGACTGCTTCAACAGTAGTTAAAAATGGTCTTGAACAAGAAGACCTTGATTTCATTGTTGAATTGCCAGAATCAGCTGATTGGCGTGAACGCAATCGTTATTATATTCCAGTTGAAGACTTGGAATTTGATGAATCAGTATTCGATGTATGGGACCAACAAGTAATCCCTCGTCCACGTCCACAATATGCAACTTATGCCACAGCGGGTTATACTGCAGGTACTGGTGCATACACTCAATCATGGGGTGGTTACCAAGCAGCTGGCTCAGAAGCATCATCATGGTATGGTTACGGTGCTGATACATACACATCTCCACGTCGTACACGTATCCAAGTCGTAAATGATACTCTTGATGACTGGAATTCATTGCCAAGCACTGATACAATCACTATCACGGCTGAAAACTTGTATAAGAGCTTTGCTCAAGTATATGCAATGGGTTATGACCGTCGTAACCAACAAGCGGCATGGATTGCTGAAGGTACTAATGAAATGCAAATCAGCACAGACGCACAAGCTCTTGTCGATACAATTAACAAAGTATTAGGCAAATAAAATAGAGGCATTTGCGAAAGCAAATGTCTTTTTATAGGAAAAATGAACCAACCTAAATTTAATGAGATGACTGAAGTATATATTGATTATAAAACTGAAGCTGAACGAGAAGGTATCGATGATTATTATAATTATGGAGATAAAATCACGATTGGTTATCCTAGATATAATGATGAATATAATCAATATATGTATTTGATATCAGGTAGAGGTAGTATTCTTGAATCCTCATGCTCAGTAACAAAACCAAGATATCTTATTAGATGTGAATAGGTCAGCTGTAAATCACAGCGGGTTTTTCACGTCTTGTGTACACAAGACTATATGGGTAACGCTATCGCTTATCCCCAAACCCCCACTTATTTTATGAATTTATGAAAGTAGGCTAGAATTTTTTATGGAAAATAAAGTATTGCGATTTGCATTTACAACTGGTGCTATTCCAGAAGAAACAGAAAAAACAGAAGAATCAGACGTCTCTACAGCTCAAGCTGAATGGGATACGAAACGATTAGAACTATTGAAAGCATATGATATGGACCCAGATAAAGAAACGCCTGAAATGACTAAAATCATTGAAGCAACTATCGGTCAACGTCCAGAATAATTGAAAGGGTAATAATGAACATTTTTGAAACAACATTGTATCGACCAAATATTGTGAATCAATTTCCAAAAGATTTTGTTGAAAAAGGGTCTTATCTCCCTGGATATTATGCATATGGATATTCAGAAACAGAAATCGGAGACTCTGATATCTATCAAGTAATCGATGCAATTCCAACTCTTTATATTGGGTATAAACTCACAGATGAACCTGGTTACTACTTGCACCATGGTTTTTTGGCTGAAAAATTAGCAAAAATTTTACCAGACCATGTTGTTAAAGATGTCTTCACAGGGGAAACACTTCTAAAAGGTGTTAAACTCAACGAAATTGTTGTCATGCAGAAAAAAGAAGAATTCAAAGTTGACTTTAAAGGTGAACTTGATTTCGTTGAAGAACTTGATGGTACAAAATATCAGCATATCAATGTCAATGACGATGATAGCTGGTATGTGTCAACTCGCAACTGTTCAATTGAACATTACACATTAGAAGAAGTACTTGAAATCTATAAATCAGCAAATAATAATGATAATCCAGATGATATGAGTGGATTTGTAAAAGCTGCTAAAATGACATTGACTATGTTTATGTCAGAACTTGTAGGCCCCGCAACTTTGTATAAAAAATAATGAAAGGGTAATTATCTAATAAAATGACTGAAAAAGAACTATTTGAATTAGCTAAATCACGAACAATGTTGGATTATTATCCTTTGCAATCATTGTTTAATCAAGCGAAAAATGAATATGATTTGGGTACGATTAAGCGTATTCTACAAAACGAAAACCTATTGCCATTGTTAACTACACCTGTTGAAGATGCTCCAACATTGGAAGTTAATCAACTAACGGTATTTAATGATGATGACTTTAAGATTTATAATAAATTAGACCCATATGCAGAGTATGACCCGGATATGGCATCTAATAAACGAAATATTGAACAAATTCATATGATTACATATATGACTGAAGTTCCACTTTTTGTTACAGGCTTGTTGGCTACGTCAAAATCAACTCGTAAAATCGCTCGTGACTATGTTTATGAACATATGGTCAAACCAATTGAAGATAAAATTCCAGGTGTGAAAATCACATATAGCTTTAAGAAGCGTTGGAGCTTTATTGTGGATTTGGAAAAGGTTGAAAATGCTGAAACTGTCGCAGAATCATTGACAGATATTGATAGCAATCTCTATAAAGTAACTGTGAAAGGGGTTTAAAATTGGCTCAAGCACTGAGAAAAGAATTATATGCTCAAAATCAGGGTGAAACCCCTAGTTTTGCTGAATATACGCAAAATACGCGTGAAATCACGAATCAAGAGCTTGTTACACTTCTAAATAGTGGAAAAGTTCTTCTCGTGCCATCAGGTGATAATAAATATACACTTATGTCTTATGATAATGATGCAATTATTCATTATGAACTTAAGACTGGTTCAACAGAACCTCTTGTCGATGTGACAGAACTTTTGCGTGAATATCTTAAAGTTGGATATGTATCAGGTACGGTTGAGCAACCAGATACACAAGCACATATGTTGCCAATTCCAGCCTATAACGTTGAAGTTTTTGCAAAAACATTCACAACTGTTGTACGTATGAAAGATGGTCGTCGTGCTCTTATCAAGCCAAATGGCGAACTTATTTACGGTGTCCAAGATGTTTACTAATGCAGCTATTGAAAAATTAATCCAAGCTATGGACCCATATATGTCACCGTTTGATGACTTATGGGCCTATACGGATGATAAATTAGCCATTACATTGACTTATTTTAATAGTCAAACAACTGTTGATTTGGATTTAGATAATGGATATCTAAAACTTACGAGATTTGATAAACCACTAGATATTATCGAACTAAAACAGTTGACTACATTTATTGAAAAGCTTCAAAATGAATTGACCCTTAAATTTTCTATTGTTAGGGAAAAACAAAATGCTCACAATTGTTAAAAAATTTCACTATTCAAATATTCCTGATTATCGTATGACAGTAAGCCCTTTCATGTTATTAGATATTATCAACGATGAATTAGGTACAAATTTTCAAATTGAAGCCCTTGAAAAAGCTGTACATGAATATGAACAAAAGCGATTTTATTCATATACAGTCATTATCGAAAACGAATAATTGTTCGTTTTTCATAAGTTAATTTCTTAAAATTGATTTATGAAAAGTGAACAAAAATTTGTATACACAAATTTTTAAAATGGGATTTCCCATACCCATAATAATTTTTGAAATTCAATGTAAAGGAAGAATTATGGAAAATTATACATCAGCTAAAGATACATATATTCAGCGTATGAATCAAACAGCAAAGTCGAAATTTGAAGTTATTGCTGGATATCTAAAACCAGGTATGAAAGTTCTTGATTTTGGCTCAGGTATTTCACCTGAATTTATTGCCGATGTGGAATCTACTGGTGCAAAATATGTAGCCTATGATATTTCACAAACAGTACAAACTGAATTAGCTAATATGGGCGTTGATGTTTTAGCCGATTTACAAAATGTTGAAAATGAATTTGACATTATCTTTATGTCAAGTGTTTTCCATGAAATCATCAGTTACTTATCACGTCAAGAACGCACCAAAACACTTCAATACGTTGATAAAGCGTTAAAACCAACAGGGAAACTAATCATTCGTGATTGGGGTGCACCTGAGCCATCAACAATGGCTAAATATACAATTTCAGCGGCATCTGAAGACGCAGCTTCTGAAATTAATATTTGGTTAGATACTTTATCAAAAAATTCTATTGTGGGTGAAATTACAGTAAATGGACTTGAATACAAAGGTTATGTTCATGACATTTATGAATTAGTTTTCCATTCAGTATGGGGACTTAAGTCTTTACAACGTGAATCAAAAGAAACTTATAATGTCACAAATGAAATTGGAAAATGGCTTATTCAACCATTAGGGTATCAAATTGAGTCTGAATATACAGAAACAGATGAGACCTATTTACCACATCTTCAAAAGTATTGGGACTTTAATGAAATGCCATGTCCAACTAAACGAATTGTCATTCTCACAAAGCTTGACAACGAAGATGAAATGTGATATAATAGAATTGGTACCATAAAAATGCTTATTTTAATTTTAATCTGTATTATATCATTAGTAACATCCGGCGCTGCAATTTTAATGACCTATTGGCTAAAAGATAATAGTAAAGTTCAAATAGCTTTTGCATATGTTGGATTCTGTGCAATTTGCACATTCGGATTATCAGCAGCATTACTAATGCTATAATTGAGCAGAATCAGCTCATTAAAAAATCCGTAAAAATGTCGCGTAACATCGTATCTGTTGCAGACGTGGTAGCATAGAGGCTATCACACGATTTATGTAGGGGCTGAACAGCCGTTTCACTTAATATAGAAAAGTATGACAATTTTCATATTTTTCAATTAAACACTTGACTTTTTCATGATTTTATAGTATAATATAAGTATAAAACATATGAAAGGTGAGGTCATGCTTAAACGTAAGTTTACGGTTGTTTCACAACTTCATGAAACGAATAATCAGGATATTATCCATTATTTTGAAGAAGCACGTTTTACTTATGCTAGAGCGGTGCGAAAATCGTTTCATATCATTAAAAATACATCGACATTTAATAAAACTCATTATAATACAGCTCTTCAATCTGAATTTGGAATCTTAAAACGCACGGCTGGTTCTATTATTTCAGACGCTCAAGGTAAATTGAATGCATTAAAAGAATTAAAGCAGTTTGAAAAAAAGCAATTAGCGTATAAAATTGAGTCTTTAGAACAGCTTATTGAGAGACTTCAACAGCAAAAGATTACAAATACTCAAAAATTACAACAAAAACAAGCTATGAGTTTAATCAGACATCGTAATTTAAAGCGTAAATTGGTTGCTAAAAAAGCACAATTGAATCAATTAACCCAAAAATATCAAAATCTCTTGTATCAAATTGATAACAACAAGTATAAATTATGTTTTGGGTCTAAACGATTATTACAATCTGATTATCAAGCTTTTGTTGAGCAAAGAGATTCCCAAATATCTTTTGTTGGGTGTAAATCAGAACCATCTGGAAATCAAATGCTTCAATTGCAGTTTAATTCTAAAAAGAATCAATTTCAGATTAAATTACGTAAAGATTTTGGTGGGTTTAAATCATCCGATGACAAATATGCTTACGGACAAGTGTATTTCAATCATCATAAAAACATCATCAAACATATCTTACGTGATAAAAATAGTCCTCTAAGTTTTAAAATTATTAAGAAAAATAACCGATATTATCTTTATTGTACGTTTGAAATTCAAGTTGAGCCAGGTGAATTCAAAACCCGTTCAACCTATGGCACTATTGGTTTAGATTTCAATAAAGGTTTTATAACCGTATCAGAAACAAATCAATATGGACATCTGGTTCAAACGCAATTATTACGGTACCGGTTTAAATCGGGTCACAAAACAACGACTGATTTACAGCAAATAGCGAAACAAGTAATAACACTAGCATTAGCTACAGGTAAAGATATTTGTATTGAAAACTTAGACTTTAACAGGACTAAAGCAAAAACCCAACGAAGACAAAATAAGAAATATAATGAGATGCTACATTCATTAGCATATAAACAATTTGTAGATTGTATAGAACAATGTGGGTATAGATATTTAGTTTATACCAAACGAGTTAACCCAGCGTGGACATCTTGGTTAGCTAAGCAAAACTATTGTCCAACGATGAAATTAAATATCCATATAGGTGCATCCTACGTGATAGCCCGACGTGGACAAGGTTATACTGAGCGATAACCAACTAGAATACACAACCTTATAAAGATGTAGTTACGCAAGACAGTGACGCATTTCCCTTTAAGGTGTTGTTAGACAGAGAAGTATAAGCAATAAGTCTTATTGTGAAGCTATGTGTTGAAATAAGATGAGTTTATATGGAAAAGGTTAACCGTAAGACCTTATGTTGAAAAACATTAAAATTGACCTAAGAATAAGAGAATTTCTGAATTTTCGTTATTTTTAGTTACGGTGGTCGTAAGTTCGAACAGATAGAGTGGCGGGTCGATTCCCCAATCATTTCTGTTTTAAATAAGGACCTTTAGCTCAATTGGTCAGAGCACCCGGCTCATAACCGGACGGCTGTGAGTTCGAACCTCACAAGGTCCATTTCGTATAAAAAATAATTCGAGGTAAATATGAAAAAGATTTTTGCAATTTCAGCAGCAATGGTATTATCTATGGCTGTATCAACATCTGTAGCATCAGTAAATGCTGATGAAATTGGAACACCACAAATCATCCAGACACGAGGTGGTCATGCTGGTCATGCTGGCGGACATGCCGGTCACGTTGGTGGTCACGGCAGTCATATTGGTGGTGGACATGGTGGACACCTTGGTGGACATGGTAGTCACATTGGTGGACACGCTGGGCGCGGTAGCGGTCATGATGGCCACATTAGTGGTCATAAATCAGGTTCAAAATCGAATTCAAACAGTTCAAAATCGAATTCAAACAGTTCAAAATCAAATTCAAAGAGTTCAAAATCTGATTCCAAATCTAATTCAAAAGGTTCAAAATCAGAATCTAAAGCACCTAAATTGTCGAAAGATGAATCATCAACTTATAAAAAAGGTTCTAAAGTTGACGATAAAACTATGAAAAAATTTGCTCAACAAGATGAAAAGGTTAGCAAATCAGCAGCTCGTGATATTTTCCAAAAAAATAATGCACGAAATGAATATCATTCATATCGTCGCCAATCAATCATCTCAAATCCATGGTTCTGGCTCTTTATCACAACTCGTAATCATCATCGCTATAATTCAAGCACTTATGATGAAAATATGAAAAATAAAGATTATTTGGCTGGATATAAAGCTGGATTTAAAGACGGACAAGCTAAAAAAGATAACACATCTGAACTTAGTAAATCAAAATCCGCTAAATTTATGACCGGGTACAAAGACGGTCTTGAAGATGCCAAAAGCAACTAAAAAACCAAGAGCAATCTTGGTCTTTTTTTACGGGTTTTTTAATAATTTAATGGAAATACAAATGAATCAATAAGTGTATCAACCATTTCATCGCCAGTTGTTTTCGATGTTTTAGTATCATACGATGCTAGAATATGGCCATTTGGCTCAACAATTTCATAACGATGAATATTATGTCTTAGTATTGCATTATAAACTTTATTCGATGTTTTCAATTTTGCATCAACACGACGAACCGTTAAGCGTGAAACAGGTAAGCCATAAACTTCATTTTTACCTGTAATAGTAACAGGTAATTTAATACCATCAACAACAAGTACATCATTTTGGTCGACAACCATTGGTAATGCTTTTGTTGTATCATAAATAGTTTGGTGCTGTGAATAACTCTTTGGTGCTGTTGCTGAAACAATCAAGATAAAGAATAAAACAAATGACCAAATAACTGCTGTAATTTTTGCAAGTGTATGTTTAGAAACTAGATAAAAGATTCCTAGTAGAATAGTTATCGTGATGACAAAAACGATAAAATATGGGTTGTAAATAGTTAGTGAACCCAGTAAATTTAAATTCATAAAAGTGTCCTTTCAATTATAAGAAATCAGCCAATAATGGGTTAGTTGTAATATTTGTGCCAGGTTTAGTTTTGGTTTCCTCAATTTTCTTAGCTAATTTTGAAGCACGTTTAGATAATGCATCAACATCAGGTGATGTTGCCACTGGTTTTGCAAACGGAGCTTCTGTCGTAGTTTTCTTCGGCTCTGAAACTCGTTTGTGTGTACTACGTGGTTCAACTAATTTTTTAGTTGTTTTAATTTGTGGCAACGTTTCACTTGATTCAGAAGTGCTATTGACTTCAGAGGTTTCAACTGGTATCTCTTCACTATATGATTCTGAAACCGATGTAAACTTTGAAACCGGTGCAACACTCATAACAGGAGCTTGAGGAACTTCTGAAACAGGTAATTGTTGCATCTGTGTCGGAACAACGGCAACCGGTTGAGGATGAGCGTACTGAATTGGTTGAGTTTGCTGTAAATTTGGATATTGAATTGGTGTTTGAATTTCTGACTGTAGTTTACGTAGTAAGTAGCTCATATTATTTAATGAAGTATTGTAAACTTCTGATAATGAAATAATCAAACGACAAATTAATATGGTAGTCAATTTATTATTTAAAGGTGATTTCTCATAGAAATTAATAATCGTTGAATCAAATGTTTTAAATCTAAAACTTGTACACATTTTGGTGTTATCCTTACGTGGTTCAACACCAATAAAGACTAAATTCGATTCGACAAAACCAATCGTATCATAAATATCATAACCTAAGGCGTCCTGTAAATTGCTTAATGTAATAATAAAATGCTCAAAACTTTTGTTAAATGGAAAATTTTGACGCTGAATCGCTTTAAATGCCCCATAATCTTCAGGCAAATTAGCTTGAATGTACATGTATAAGTACCCCCTATATATAACTCTATTATATCATAAATATGTGCCTTTGTCAAGTCCTTTTTAGTCATTTACGTCTTGTATACACAAGACTATATGGGGAACGCTATCGCTTATCCCCAAACCCCTAATAATTTTTGAAAAATAAATCGTCGAGGTAAACGTATGAGTTTATTGTCAGAATTCTTAGGCACAGAAAAGTATTCGTTAAAAGAATCGCCTATGTTTAAAAAATTTATTAAAAATATTAAATCAACGAAAGCACAAAAACCTAAGAAATAATTTGGAGGAAGATATGAAACACGTACTAGCACTTATTCTTTATATTTACTTTATCACAGTTGTAGGTTGGTCACCAATTGTTGCAATCATTATTCCTGCACTAGTCTACACATATAATATCTTGTCAGAAATGGAGCTGGGCTAATGGATTTTAAAAAACTCAATCAAACAATTACTGAAATTGAACAACAATTAGATTTATCAGTCTCTAGCGACGATTTAATGGACGCGGAATTTGATGGATATTATGCGATTCATTTTTATGACAAAAATGGTGTATCTATTCGCTTAGATTTTACTGATGACGGTGAAATTGATTGGAATAGTATGGGTCATACTGTTACGTTTGAAAAAACCTATGAAATTCTAAAACCAACAAATCTACAACAATCGATGTCTGTATATGTAAATAATGAAGACGTTGATAACATTTCAACAATCACATTTATGACATCTGTTATCGTTGCAGACCCAAACAATTTTGTTGCTCTAGTAAAACACACATTAGAACAACTTGCTAATTTACAAATTAAATGAGGTAGATATGGAAACAACAGAACTTGTAAAAAAAGAAGAAAAATCTGAAATCAAAGTACAAATGGATACATTCACTGAAGCCGAAATCGCTGAAATTAATTCACTTGCTCAAAATTTGACACCAGAAAATTTACGTCATTTTGGTAGTAATCCACTGGCTGCAATTTCAAAACCCGCAGATACATTGCTACAAGAAGTTAGAGGTATGGACGTTGGTGAGGCATCACTTGCACCCGTAATGTCAGAACTTGAACTTCTTGACCTTGAAAAAGTTGGTAATGAAAACAAAAACTTCCTAGCTAAAATTTTCGGCAAAGCACGTCGTACGCTCGCAGATGTTCGTAATGATTATCAATCACTTGCAGCTCAAACAAATAATATTGCAGGTACTCTTGTCACACAACAAAATCGTTTGTCAGACGCGGAAGATGTTATCATTGAATTGGGAAATGTATTGGCTGATACTGCAAAAGAGTTGAAGAAATATATTGCAGCAGCTCAAATTGAGCTTAAAGATGTATTAGAAGTTCAAATCCCAGAAGCGAAAAAACGTGCTGAACATGATGAATTTGCACAACATGACGTTTATCAATTGATTGATTATTCTGAACGTCTTAAAATGCGTATTCATAGTTTTAATGAAGCTGTAGCCGCATCGTTCACACAACGTAATCAACTTCGCATCACAAGTAAATTGGTATCTGATAAAATTTCAGACCTTGATGAAACTATTGCAATTGCAGTACCACTTATCAAATCAAGTGTGGCTACAACTATTGCAGCATTGACTCTTGAAAAAGCAATTATTGCAGACCAAATCACACGTGATACAGCATCAAATCTTCTTGTCTCAAATACTGAAAAACTTCGTCAATTGACTCAACAAATGGACGAACAACGTATGCAAGGGGTTATCAGTCCTGAATCAATGAAGCAATCGCGTGAAGCAATGCTTGGTATCATCAAAGAACATTTCGAACGTTCAGGTGAAATTGAACGTAAACGTAAAGAAGCTGAAGTAGTCCTTGATGGACTTGTACAATCAACATCCAATATTATGAATAAGCAATTGGAAACTGTGCAAGTGATTGAAGACCGACATTTAGCTGACGATGAACAAACCCCAAATGTTGTTGGTGATAAATGGGAATTTGTAGAGACAATTCCAGAAAAAGACGGTAGTGTAACACACGTTTATACTGATGACATGGTTGCAAAATAATACTAAGCATATTTGCTTAGTTTAGGAGAAATTATGAAAGAATATGTATTGGATGAATCAATTTTAGACCTTGATAGTTGGTTACCACAAAAAGCTGTGGACGAAGTTGTCCATGCTATTATTGAAGATGAAGAACGTGAAAACAATCAATAACTATTATGAAGCTGAAGAACTTGAAAACAATCAATAATATTATATTAATTTATTTATAATCCATAATATTGTAT
>ERZ773037.82-NODE-82-length-46018-cov-5.471314_pt1 | contig 46018 bp, 57 predicted proteins | sample MGYA00511466_ERZ773037 | MGnify/ENA primary metagenome ERZ773037 (study PRJEB29015, sample SAMEA2738146) | human oral metagenome | biome: human oral; feature: human-associated habitat; material: saliva | place: China | collected 2202 ... | reverse complement strand
GTAGTCCCTCTCGGAGTTCGTTCAGATTATCCATTATGCTTGCTCCTGTTCTTTCACTTTATTCTCCTTCAATTTCCAACACCTTCAAAAGTTTATCTACTGAATCTTGGGTGATGCTATGTTGATGCCTACCAAGACCATCAGGAGTTCTTAGGTATAAAGTGTTCGCTCCTAAAGTAACACGACTAATATCATATATGTTGATAAGTTCATCTTCAACATTCCCTTTATAACAAGTTTGAATTTGAACAAATTTTGCCATTTGTTTCACCCCACTCATTTAGCTTTTTCCACTTTATAGAACCAATCGTAAGTATTGCCCTTCTCCTTAATATAACCTTCAAAGAACTCTGCAATCTTCTTCATGATTTCAACTGCTGTCACATCAAGATCTAGAAATAACTCTGTAACCTCACCATTAAGTTCTGGTGTCCCTTGCTTGATATTTTTTTCAAAAATATCTTTGTCTAACCAAATGGTGTCACGGTGAATGTAGTATAACTTACAATTTTCCCCATTGTAAGTATAATCAATAAACCCACTTGTCCGATTTTCAACGCCCTCTTTTTCACCCAAGAAGATAACTCCATCATGATATTTTGAATCAATCGTTCTTTCTTCTGTCTCAATCGTACTCTTTGCGTTTGGGTCAATGTTCTCCTTGATGAAGCTAAGAAGGGCATCTGCATCTAACTTGCCTAAAAATTGTGCTCTCGTATCTACTGACATGGTGTTTTCTCTCCTGTTCTTTAACCTTTGCTACAAGTTGCTTATTGTCAAATCAATAGGGAATTAAATCAGGGTTCTCGAACATATTTCCAAGAATTTCTGCTTCTTCAATTACAGACCACAATTTCATAGTTGAATTGCCTGTATCAACAACCCATGCCCCTTCCATTCGTTTAACTACGCCTACCCACGGTTTCATATCTCCGAATTTTGGTAACGAAACTACATCAAATTCAAAGATTTCATTGCCATTTTTGTCGTTGATACTTGTCGTTACCATAAGCACGACTTCTTCAATTTCTGTTTCTTCAAATGAACGTGCATCAATCTCACCGTTGCAAAAGTCAATCTTCTTCACATCTGACATGATTTTTTCCGTTTTCGACCAAGCTCTAAACATTGATTTCATTGTTTTTTCCTCTGGTTAATACTCTTGTAGAAGGATAGGGGCATGAAAAAAGTTTTTTAAACGTTCTTTGGTTTTTTTGGGAGATTTTACCCCTACCCTTGTATAAGAATACTAACCTGTCTTTCTTTAACTTTCTTTATGATTATATTATATATCAATGGTTCTGGTTTGTCAATAGTTTTGTCAACTTTTTTCTCTCTTTTTTTATTCCTTATCTTGTCAATACCATCTGAACGCACATAGGACAACAGATAGGAAGTTTCATCTGGTAGCAAAAATTCAAACTTCCCCATTCAGCAAGACACAAAAAAGACTAGCTTCTGCTAGTCCTTGCTACTGCTTGCCTTCTACATAAAAGCCCCAATGGTTTTGAATATCCTCAATGAAAGACTTCAATTCCATCTTTTCTACTGGCTTGCCTGTTTCTAGGTTCTCGACCAATTCTTTTGCTTCCTTGATAAACTCTTTCAAGGTTTCATCTTCCTTTGCCTCTGCTTTTTTTGCAAGAAGGTGATAGCGATCAATCGCTTGTTCTGTACTCAATAGCAAATCATGACTTACCTTGGTAGTTTCCATTTACTTTACTCCTGTTCTTTGGTTGCTTCTGCTCTCAATGCTCTTGCTCCTGCCTGCAATGCAATAGCTCGGACTGTAAGCTCATTTAAGCGTTTAGCGTTCGTGAACATCTGGCGGGTTTCTTGGTTCACGGCTTCCCAATGGTCTTTTGACATATCTTCCAAAAGTTGAGCCTGTTCTAGCATTATTTGATTATCTATTCCTGTCATTGCGTTCTCCATTTCTTTTTATTTCTCAAATACCAATACAGTCGGTATATGTTGCCCCTTATCTATTGATAGGTGTTCTGGTATGTAGTGCTTCAAAGTCCAACCCTCTTTAGCATACCCTCGGATTGTGTCTGCTAATTGCCACTCATACGCTAGGCTTACAGCTTTATGTTCTTTCGGTTTGTTGAGTTCTGCTAGTTGCTTATTCAATTCCCCTAATTCTTTAATCAGGCTTGGAACGTGGTTTTCGTAGTACGTTCGTCCTGTTCGTGTTTGACTAAATTCAATCATGCTCTTGCTCCTTTGGTTCTTTGGCTTAGTCCGTTGTCTGGACATAGTAGCTAATCGCATCTTCATTGCCTTTAAAATGCTCAAAGATGAAATTGTCCACTTCTTCCCATAGTTGCACATAAACCTTGGATAGAGTTTCGTTTGTCTGGGCGTACTGCCAACTTTTATGATTTACGACAAGTGCCAACTCGGTCATGTACTCGATATTGTCTTTCCATTCCTCTTTTGCTCGGTTGTAAGTGTCTTTTACGCTATCAATCCCATAGCAATCAGCAATAGAAAAATCAGACCAGAAGGTTGTCTTTGGTTCGTACCCAATCATTTCAAAGATAGGGTTCTTGTACTGTGGAAAGGTGATATTTGTCATAAGGTATGCTCCATTTTTTTAACTTTATGATTATATTATATAACAAATTGCGTTTCTTTGCAAGGGGTTTGTCAACTTTTTTCTCCTCGTTTTGTCATTTTATGCCCTTTGCCTCGATACAAGCACGCTCTCTGGTGCAGATTACCCTCTCATTCGCTCTAAATCCTCTCTTTCTGGTGAAGATTGCTCTATCACTCGCCCTATCTCGTTCATAGACCCCTCTTTTTTGCCCCCTCTCGCATTTTAAAGGTTCTGGGGTATGATTATGCCACCTCGACACTAACAAGCGTACAGGGCTTCTCTGGGGGTTTCTATGGAATACAAAAACACCAAGCATCTAGCTTGGTGGGAGTTTGTATCTAATCTTGTTTCTTTTTGTCTGCTCTTGCATAAGGCATTGTTATCCCCATGTTTTGCCTTCGTGCCGTCCAGTCTGCATCTAAAACTAATACTAGTTTTGCTTCGTGATAAACAGACTGGTTCTGAAACGGTAATTCTAAATAATAAAGTTAATGACCTGTTTTGCCCACGTCTTACACGTACGATAGCCCTACTTTCTTACCTCGGTTTTCAGCTAGACTATCGCTGTTCTGGGTCGCCCCAAGGTTCGCAAATAAACCATGATTATATTATATAACATTGTACGGAGGGTGTCAAGGGGCGAGGGGAGATTCTTCTAAAAACTTTTTGACTAGTTTTCTAGTCTTTGTGATTTGATATGGGGTGAGGGCTGTTGTTTCACCTAAAGGAAGCGTAGATGATTTTCTATAAAACTCTACCTTGTTCTCATTGTTTAAAAACCCACTACATATTTCTGCTCCAACCCAATATCCTGTATAAGTGACTTCAAATCTAATGCCACCTTCTTTTTCTAACCAAACAATAGCTTCAATGTAACTGTCAACTTTCTCATTCAAAGTCCTTGTTAGTTGCTCTGATAGTGCTTTGTAGTCCATTTTCTTTCTCCTTTAGCCTAATCAAAAGCCTAATACAGCTTTAACTGCAACTGTAAAAGCTACCACAAAAATAGTTATTACAGAAGCATGCATTGATAAAAATTTGTAGTAGTCAGCCTTCCCTTTTTCTCCTTTGCTTGAATTTATCATACGCATAAGGTTCAATCCAACTATGATGAAAAAACAAGCAAGGTTCATTAACATAAAGACAAAATCTATTGCTTTCAAAATTTCTGGTGTCATGGTTGTTTCTCTTTCTCTCCTAACTTGTTACTTAATAACCTCTGAAACCACCTTGAAGCCTTTTTCGGTTAAATACTCCAAATCGTTATTATAAGCCTTGTTCAGCCATTCATAATACTTTTCTTCCTTAACTACCTCTGGCTCACTTCCTGATAGCTCTCCTGTAGCTATTAAGTCCTGAATCCCTTCGTCTTTCTGAACATTTTTCCAATATTCAGCAAACGACTGAATCGCTTCTCCTTTGGTTTCGTATTCTTCCTCTCTGGTTTGATTTTGTTGCAAGTCATAGATCATGAATTTTTGCTTCACTTTACCGTGCTTCAAAATACTATCAATGAGCCATTCATAGCCCATGAAGCCTTGCGAAGCCTTCATAATCTCCTTGAAGTCTTTTTTGTTACCAACTGTCATAGTAACTTCTGCAATCCAACCGTCCCCGAAGTCGTGAGAAAATTTATGCTTTGCTCCTTTTTTACAGTCAATACCAAGACTTTCAAGGTGTTGCTTGCGTTCTTTTGTAAGCAACACCTCTTTAGCAAATACTGAACCTTCCCCAGACCATTTTCCGTCCTATGAACCAATCCTACTGTGTCCGTATTCAAATAGTAAAACTGTCATAATATTCACCTCTCTGTCTATTTAAAACAAATCCATTATCTCTGATTTCTTCTTCGTCCTCGATACAAGTATAACGTTTGTTTGTTGTAGCGTGTATATTGTTGATGATGTTGTCCCAATTATCATCATCACGTAACTTCTTGATCGTGTACAATCTATAAATATCATTTGGTTTATTCAAACGCTTGATTTTTGCCAAGACATAATCTTCCACGATAGCAAAGTAGCGGTTATTTTCAATCAAGTAGTAGTCCATTTTTTAGTTCTCCGTTTTCTGTTTTTTGTTTATGACTATATTATATATCATCATTCCTAATTTGTCAACTTTTTTCTCCTGATATTTTAAAAAATAAAAAGAAGGGGTTGCCCCCCTCTTTTTATGGTAGTTGAATGTAGCCTTTATTGCAATAATGCCCGTTTGTTTCCAAATCCACATCATCACCAAACTTACTATAATCAAAGTAAGTTTCTAATGTTTTTTCACTCACTTCACTAATTCCACCATAAACTTCTTCAACGATATATTTCCCTAAATTGTAGCCATTTTCCACCCCTGCGTAGAGTGTGCAATCTTCAATGTTAATATCTTCAAGTGCTTTAATTGTATCATACCCAGATTCAATCAAGGCTTCCACAATATCACTATCATAGTTTTCTAGTTCTTCCACAAATTCATTGATTTTATCAATATCATTGACCCCTTCTACACTCAATCCCTCGCTGACCTCTACCTCATACTCAAAGTCGCCCTCTGGATCGCCTAATTCTTTTCTCACGTCATTTTCTGTAACTGGTAAGTCAAACCATTTACCTCTACCAGATTCGATATTTCTCACAAAAATTCTTACTTCCATTTTTTATTCCTCTTTTCTTTATTTTATAACTTCATTCGTTAGTGCAATGCTCTTGTTTATCAGGTTTTTAATTTCTTCTAAACAAGTTTCCATCTTTTTAACTTCACTATTGATGCTTTCACGTAAACCGCCATCTGTTTCTGCGTTATCTTCGGACATCACCTTTTTTACACACGCCCTATGAGTTCTTATGACATCTTGCCATTTTTGATACCCTTTTTGCAATAATCGTTCATTTTCGATAAGGAGTGCCAAATTATACACGTTTAACTTGTTATATTTCTTAATATCCTCCAACGCTGTAGTTGCGTGTAAAATTGCGTTGTATATACCATCAATAAAGAATAATTCAGAATGTGCTTTTCTAACTTCACATTTCTTAATCATATAAACATTATCTTCCAAAATAGCTAAATACCGATTTTTTAAGTCATCTAATAGATTTCTCTTGTTTATGATTTCTTGATAAACTCCTTTTTTCTTATCAACAAAAACTATGATTTCTTCTGTTGTAAGAGGGTTTAGTGATTCGCTGTCTTCTTTATACAAGCCATTTTCCTGTATAAATTCTCTGTATGCAAAATGCGAGGTACTATACATAAAAGATAAAAAGTATCTTTCAAGAGATTTTTTTACATTCTCAATTTTATCTTCTTCAAAAAATGATAAGCAAGTAAAATCTGCGTAAGAAACACTTCTTCTTACCCAAAGAAGTCTATACAATAGCCATTGGTTGCAATCTTCTTCTTCAATGAAGCCTATCTTTTCTCCTTCCCAAGCAAGGTCAACTATCCTCTCTGCTATACCATCTAACGCTTCTATTTTCAATACCTTTTTGAAATTATTCAAAGTACATTCGATAGCAAACCCTTTGTCTATTGGAACGGTAAAACCATCTTCCGTCCTAGTAATAGGAAGTCCTTTGATATCTTTGTACAGCTCTGTATTCTCTCCGTTTTCCGAATGATAACGTAAAAGTAAATCAAGTGCGCGTGTTTCTAAGTGTCCGATATACCTCGAAGCGTCCTCTAATAAGTATTTTTGAAACTTTCTTTTATTTTCAAGAGAAAGAACTCCTGTTATGCCTTCGTATTCTTCTGATTCGAAAGGAGAGCCAAGTATTTTTATCTCATATTTTCTTTTATTATCATCTGCTTGAAGTCTAAATTCTTCTTTTCGCCTTGTTATTAAACTGAATAATTCCCTTGAAAGTAGGTTTATTTCTTTTGAAAGATTCTGCTTATCGTTTGTTGTGTTGCTTATAAGTTGGTAAAGTTCACCTAATACTTTCTCTTGCTCTCGACCAACAAGTTCTCTCAATAATTCGACACGCACCTTCCATTCTTCACTATATTCTAAGAACTCTTTGCATTCTTCATAGTATGATAAAAATTCATCAATAGGAAGTTCGACTTCTGCAATATCTTTCTTCCCATAAAAGATTTTTCTGTATGAAGCCACCTCTTTTTCTTCATCTTCCCACTCTGTGAATGTATCTTTGATATATCTGTAATTTTCCTCATAAATCGCTTGGATTCTTGTTGACTTTGTTGTTTCAAGCGTAAGGGCTATTTTGTCGCTTCTTCTTTCTACGTTAAACCTTGTGTCAGTTGATGGTAAATCCATCTCACTTTCCAACGCCTTTAACTCCTCTGCTTTTCTTTCAAGATAAACATCTAAAAAATCTTTCACCGTTTGTAGGTTAATTAGTCCTCCTTCGTTTCTAAATCGCTCTTGTATCTGTTTTAATTCCTCCTCTTTTGGATAATTGAGGTACACACCCGCTACTGAAATTCTATCATTCAAACAGACATCAATAGCCTTGTCAATAACCTCTAATTCTTTTCGGTACTTTTGTTGATCCATAACATTCCCTCTTTTTGTTTTTAATAATCTAATTGTATCACCTCTTTATTATCCTGTGTAAACTTGCTCATAAAAAAGAAGGGGGTAGCCCTTCTTTCTGTTTATTATTTTATTGTCAGGTTGGGATTGAGGGATTTTTTACCAGTCTTCTTCATCAGTACCAATGATTTTTGTCACTATATCATAACCAGACATATACACATCAACTAAATCTGATGGGAATTTTTCTACAACTTCAAGAAGAATTGCTTCTCTCCGTTCAATCATTCTGCTATGTACCAATTCCATTGTGTTACTGCTTAAAATTCGTTCTTCTACACGTTTAAGTAATGCAATAGGGCTTACTTCTTCATCTGTCGCCAAGTCCTGCAAGGAAGGTTTGATTATATCTTCCATCTTTACAACTTCCCCTATCCCTTTGCTAAATTCATAGATTGCTGTTGCTTTCCGTTCTGGTGATATAGGCAAAATTCCAAAAATCTCTTTTGAGAGTTCTCCCAATTCTTGTAGGTTTACTTTAACAAATTCAGTCGTCCTTTCCCCAAAGAAGTTCTCTAAATCTATCAGCAAGGCTAATTGTTCTTCTCTATTCATTATTCCTCACCTAGCTTCTCTTTTTCCTTCTGGTAGCTTTCAATAACGTTTGCAATCGTGAGCAAAGAAGTGTTATCCATGCCTTCAAAATCCTTGAAAGCGTTGATTGTTTGTAAAGATTTTTCCCGTGTTTCTTTCTTGATTTTTTCAATCAGCTCTAGCTTGCTTTTATCCATATCCTCGCCTCTGTGTTTTTGTGTTTATGATAAGGCTAGTATATACTAACCTTTTTGTTTTTTAAGGGGTTGAAATACTGCGTTTAGAAAGAACATTCTTAAATTCATCTAACTTATCTTGATATAACCCATTCAAGTCAGACCCACAATCTTTACATACCATAGATTCGGTTCGCAAATCCCAAACGCCACCATTTTCGCAATTAGAGCAATAATAAGAAACGTTCGCAACACTATCTAACTCCTCGTCTGCCCCTTCCCACAAATTCCGCTTACTCATTAAATATTCCAAATAAGACAATCTGCTTTCTGGACTATCCATACTCTTATCCATAGCATAAGTATAGCAACCACCGTCCCAAGTCGGTTTATACCCCCAAGCAAAGAAATCCTCGTAACTCATAGCCAACAACGGACTAAATTTATTTTTTTCAATTTCTGCCAGAAGTTGATTAAAATTAGTTTCTTCAATCTCAATTTGCTTATCAAATTTTTGCAGACGTTCAATCATCTTTTCAACTGTGATAGTCATATCCTTCTCCAATTTCTCTAAGTTTATTTATGATTATATTATATATCATTCCTCTTTCTTCGTCAACTATTTTCTCTTTTTCAAAATTAAAAAAAGACTAGCACATACTAGCCTTTTTCCTTTTAGAATTATTCTCCTAATTCTTCTGCTACCTTCTTCAATTCCCCCACTAAATACTCCCCTTTTTCCATGCTAGTTTTGAATGTTGGTTCATCTGTCTTACTAGCAAATGCAAGAGCAAGCGATACATACGTTTCTTTGATTTTTTCTAGTGCCTCTAAGTCCTCTGTGCTTTCATTTTCTAGGTCGTAGAATGGGTTTCTATCGTCAATATGGATAGCTCTTGACAAAGAGTACAAGTGAACTAACCCTTTCAACCCACCAATAGGTTCTGCATCTAGCTTCTTATACAAGGGGTCATTGAAGTTTGTAGGAAATTTTTTAGGCAAGGTAACATACACTTTTTCTAAGCCACCTTCATTTTTGATAAAGATTGAATAAGGCAACAATTTGACTGCCTGTGTGGTTTCTAAAATCTTCAAAATATCTGCATAAGCCATGTTACACCACCTTCATTTCTACCAAGTCCAATTCAACAGTCACAATTTCTGTTTCATCATACTTGCTCGCAACTCGACTGACTTCGCTTCTTGCGTTTTCTAACGTTGAAAAACTACCAATCAACTCTTTGTGCTTAACTTTCCCTCGAAAAGTTAAGATTGTTCCAATAGCATTATATACTTTCATTTTTCTTCTCCTTTTTTGAAAAAACTCTGGACGATAAGATGCTACCCTTACCGTCCGTGTTTACTAAGCTACTTCGCTTGCATATATATTGTGAAATTCAAGAAAGTCTGCATGATTTTCTTGAATTGCTTCAAGTTCTGACTTATAGAGTTTAGAAGCCTTCCCAAAAGAACGCAACTGGATTCGCCACTTTAGAACTCGCACTTTATAACCAAGGTCGTTTTCTAGTACATACATTTTCGGCTTAACTTTCTTCTCACCAGTAAGTACCTTTCGTGCTTCTTCGGTGTCAACTACTTCCCCATTTTCAATAAGTCCATTTTCTTGCAACCACATGATACGTTTGAATAGCGTGAGCGAACGACTGATTGGAGAACAACCATCATAATGCCCAGACACAAGTCCCATCAACCAATTTTCCAATTTTTCTTTGGTTTCAAATTCCTTCTCTGTATGATAGGTGACTTTCCTATATCTATGGTCGTAAACGTTACTTGGACTGTAAGAGTATTTTACTTTTAACTCTTTCAGATTTACACTTAAACTTTTCAATGTATCGTATGACATATTGAACTCCTTTTTCTTTAACTTTATGACTATATTATATCACATTTTATAGTACATTGCAACTATTTTGTGTTTTATTTTAATATTTTTTTGGTTTATTTTATTACGTTTTGTATTTTTTTTACAAACTAAAAGCCCAGAATTGTTACTGGACTTTTTTTACTTATTCTTTTACCAATCCACTATAACCTCTACCCCACTTTTTAGAAAATCTCTCCGTTCTTCCATTTTTATTGACAAAAATATAGTTGTCAGGCGTTACATAGACTGTAACATTCTTTTTAAATCCCTTGTATGGAGTGGTATCTAGCTTGAAAGAATTGATATAACCTTTTATTTTCCATTGGTTATACAATCGTCTTTTTTCTTTCTTTTTGGCTATCTCCAACACTTCTTCTCTGGTCGAGAAGATAAAATGGTCTTTGTAATCGCCAAAATCATAGCCATAATACACATAAGGTTCAGCCAAAAGGTTTTCATGCCCCCACTTTTCAGTAAGTGATAAAGTGTATTTCTTTGCCCCTAGATTTTCCCCAACGGAGTAACTATCACAATCAATGAAAAAATCATATTCTTTGTTATCTTTCGTCAGCTCTATTCTATGCCCCCACGCTATACGACCCTTTAGACTACCATTTTTATAGGTTGGCATCATCATATATCCTTCTGAAAGCAATTTAGCCAAGGTGTCCGAAAACGCCTTATCTACTTCTGTGTGATAGATCTGCATATCAAATCCTCTTTTCTTTAACTTTTTATGATTATATTATATATCACTTTGCCTTCCTTGTCAATTATTTTTGTCTTTTTTCTTAATATTTTTTTATTATTTTTTATTACTTTTTGTAATTTTTCTATTGACAAAGACTTTTTAATGTTATATAATATAGTCATAAAGTTAAAGAAAACAAGGAGAACTACAATGACAATCACTCAAAAGCAACAAGAGAAAGTGTTAAAGGCTCTTACTCAACAAGTAAAACGTGTTAAACCTCGTACTGAACTTCAACAAGTACGCAAATTAGATGATAAGTGTGTATATACAGACACTTACTTCTGCGTACACCTTCCTACTGAATTTGTTGAGCATCATACAGCCGTTGATATTCGCACGAAAGGGCAAATTGAAAAAGGAGTTGAGCAGTTTAATGCAGAAGGTTCAACTTTCTATCCTGATACTGACCGTCTTTTCTCAAAACTAATTGATTATAAGAATAGTGAGTACAATGTAAAGGAATTACTTAAAGTGCTTAAAAGTCTTAAAAACGAACCTGAAACAAAGGCTCAAAAAGGAATTGTAGAACTTTCAAAAGGCGACATGGAATTTGGCATTGTCAATACTCGTTCTCTCAAAGGTACGGTACTTGACGTTCAATACCTTCTAACAGCATTGAAAATCATGGAAGCCCTTGGGGACAAAAAAGTGACTATTCACTTAAACCCTAAGAACGCTTATCGCCCTATTGAACTGCACAGTGATAGTGTAAAAAGCGTGGTTGCTCCTATTCGCTGTGGTGCAAAATAAAGGGGGCTTCAAGCCCCTCTATTTTAAATTAAGGAGAATTAGATATGGAAGAACTTTATCTTGGTGAAGAATTAGGGACAATACCTGCAAAAACGCTACTGACTGATGAATATGTGAAGGCTATTGGCGACCTACTTTCTGATAGCAAGTATAAACACTTCAACTTACTAGCTAACACGGTAAATGGGGTGGTAAAATCATTTACTGTATATGGTTGTGAACTCTATCATGTACATTCTAACTTTCAAGTTAAACCAATTCGAGATTCAGGTTATCGGTTCTTTTAATTATTAGAAAGGGGTGAATACTTTTGGGAAAATATATCATTGATAAACTTAGAAATAAGCGATTAGATATTGAGACTGGTGGGCATTGGGAATACTTGATGGAATATATCAATCAAAAATACCCTGCCTTCCAAACTTTGTCTGACAAAGACAAAGATAGTTGGATTTTAGAAAACTTTGAGTTTAAAGAAACCAGAACGGAAAGAGTGAACTATCTCAATAGGGGTTACGTTCATGAATTTTCAGATAGTAGTAAGGGGTATAAGTTGAATACAATTCTTAGGGATAAAGGGGACAAAAAGGAGCTAGATAACTTATTGGAAACCATTGCTACCAAAACTGCATCTTGCTTCGAAAATTTATACTCCTTTCTCAATGATATTGAAAAGGTTATGAGAGAACACAATTTGGAAGCCTACTGTATTGAATTAGATGTGGAACTTGTTTCTTTTAGCTTATCTAATGGTCGTTTTTCTGCATCTTTCGGTAGTCTGTATGATGAAAGTCGTCCAAGGTTTGCAACCTTTACCAGAAATAGCATCAATGAGCCTTTAATACCTGATATATACTTCAACGACTTCTTTATCTACTTTAGTGGAATTTTATCCTACCATAAATACTTTTGGGAAAGAGAAAAAGAAGCCATGCTTGAATGGATCAACACGTTAGAAGAATAAAAATCAAACATACTGTTTTTATAAAAAATAGTATGTTTTTTAGTATATTTTTGTTGACAAAACACTCTATATGTTATATAATATAGTCATAGTTAAAGAAAAGAGGATTTTAATATGTATTTAGGATATTTACTCGCCTACCCAATTTTTGCGTACCTTATTTTAGGGGTACTTAAAACAATGATGTATCATATCTGCCTTGCAATTAAGGCAAAACGAAAAGTAACAGCATAAAAACAAAAGATGGTGAAAGCCATCTTTTTTTGTATCTTATTCACACATTCGTGTATAAGTCACACTCTAACTCGTTGTAATTGCCCTCTGATTTCCCTCTGGTTAAATTTTAAACAGTTCCACCTCTATTCCCCTTGTTTTACCTTAAAGCTCCTTAAAACGCATTTTAGAGCCTTCTGGTGTTCGTGGTAAAAATAAATAAAAATAGCTAGGTTTCCACCTAACTATTTAACTCCTAATTCTTCCCAATACTTCTCCATTCTTTTTTCTTCTGCTTCTGCAATCTTTTTATAAAGTTCTGTCTGTCTGCCTTTGTTAGTAGGCAACCACCCCTGTTCAAAGTAACAATCCTCTAAGTAACCCTCGCAATAAACACGTTCTATGTATCGAACATACTTAATCAGGCCATTCTCTTTCAGTTCCTTAATCTGCTTCCTATACTGATATAAATTCAATCCTGTTTCTCTTAAAATTACACTCCTAAGAATTGGTGAACCATAACTAAGAGCATAAGCGGTTTCCCACTTTGCGATACATTCAAAAACAGCATTCATTTTTAAATCACCTCATAAACCTTTTCAAAATTTATCCGTTTGACAGGATAATATTCTCCTTCAACTCCCCTAATCAAGATTTCTGTAGGGTATAGTTTTTCAACTCCTTCAAGAGTATTTATTGAAATACACCCTTGTTTCTTTATCTCGTCAATCATTTCACTTCGCTGAATAAAAGCTAGTATTGCATCTCGATTGAGTTTATACCCCACGAAGTTTAGAACTTCGATAATGTCCCTTTCTTCTAAAGACTTAAATTCCACACATTCGACTTCATAAACCTTTTTGACAAATGTATTAACAGTATTTGGAACTTTAATATACGTCTTTAAAAAAATCTCATGGTCAATAGCCCAGAAGCATTTATCTGTGTTTTCTTCAAAAATAACCCAATTTCCATATTTTAAAGCAATTTCTCCACGTTCTTTCTGGATATAAACTGTTTTATCGGTCTCGTCATATCGAACAGGTTCTTTCTTGTTAGTTCTCAATAGTCTTAAAAATTCGCACACATCTATATTATGTGTATAATGAATTGCAAACACCTCAATCGGTTTCTTTCGTGCTTTCATTTTTCTCTCCAATACTTTTTTTTGTACTTATCGTCTATTTCTTCTTTTCTGTTATAACTTCAATTTTGAAAATTGTCTATTGTAACCTCAATTATTCAATCGCAACAAACATTCCATCACTATCTAAATGACCTTTCAAGAATTGCTTCTGCCTCTACTGATGCCTTTTTATACGTTTCTGTTTCCCTGCCTTTGCCAGTCAATATCCACCCTTGGACTAAGTAGCTGTCCTGTAAGTAACCCTCGCAATAGTCATACTCCATGTACCGTTTGTACTCAATCAGACCACTTTGTTTCAACTCTTTAATTTGTTTTCTGTACTGGTATAGGCTCAACCCTTCTTGGTGCATAATCGCACTTCTGGGCATTGGATAGCCAAAACTAAGACCATAGTTCGCTTCCCACCAGACAATAGCTTCAAAAACAGCATTCATCAAACTTCCCTCTTTTCCGTTATAACCTCAATTTAAAAAATTGTCTATTAGAACCTCAACTATTCAATCAGACTAAATGTTCCGTCTGAATAATTGATCTCGTAGCCATTCGCTGTGTTAAACACGATTACCTTTTCATCAATCGTGCCATCAGAAGACTTCATAACCACCTCAACGTACCGTGGTACAAGTTCCTCTCCCACATAAACAGGTGTTGCTCCGTAGTAAAGAACGCCAGTTTGGTTATCCTCTAACCACTTTTGAGCCTTAATCTCTGAATAACGCATACCACCTTTGCTATCTTGTCCCACATTTTGAGTGCGCGTGCCTGTGATTACATTTTGTCGAATCGCATCACCACCAAGGGCATCACCTATTAAGTGACTACGATTCCAAAAATAGCCATTATAGGCTTTGCCATTTGCATGAACGATATGAGCCTTTTGTTCTTGTTTCTGCCACCCACTAGGGTCTGCATCTGCTCCAAATTTTTGTCGCACACCGTATGAACCTTCCACGTTAGTAAACGTCAATGAACCTTTCGCCTCTGTTGTTCTTCCAAGGTAGTCAAGTTCACCATAAACAATCTTCCCTGCTTCTGGGAACTCTGCTTCATTTACACCACTTTCACCTGCTACTGCATAGTAGTCAGGATAGGTTGTAATATCCCAATTAAGCTCCTCACCTTCCTGCACCGTTGCAACTTCTTCTGTTTTCAGAAAGGGTAGTCGTTTGTTTACCTCACTAGATACCTTCCCCTTTAGGCCTTTACAACCCACAAGTAGGAGAGTTGCCACAGCAACCCCCATCACGCCTAAGAACTTCTTTTTCACTTACTGCTCTCCCTTTTTATAATTCTGTTGTCCCACATTCAATATAAGTCCACCCACGCTTTTCAGCAATCTCTTGGAACTCTTTGTCAAATTGAAAGAGTGAGTACCCCTCACGCTCCAATTTATAAGTAAATAAACGTCCGTTTTCATCACGCATTGTAGCGTAGCAAATCATATCGTTTCTCCTTTTTGTTTATGACTATATTATATCTCATTTTGTAATATCTGTCAACTATTTTATGTTGTATTTTATTACTTTTTGTAATTTTTTAGATAAAAATAAAAAGGCATCTAACCTTATCTGAATTTATAGAGCTTTGCCTGTCATGTTGCACATGACCGCATTGTAGAAAAACTGTCCGTTTTGCAACCTGTCAAACCAAACTCTAATTGAACGTTTCTATACAAGAAGTTTTGCTATCGTATTAAACAAGAGGGTAACAAACCTGAATGCTCCACGTAATCTATAAAATACTCATTTTGCTACCAAGTTAAACAGAAGGGTAACAAACCAACTTGTTTCGGGATTGATTAAGGTATAGTATTTTGCTACCGTGTCAAATAGAAGGGTAACAAACCAGATTTCGCAATGCCAAAGATGATTTTGTAATTTTGCTACCGTGTCAAATAGAAGGGTAACAAACCCTCGTATTCAGTTTTCAACATGGAATCATGCCCCTGCTTTCTTACCGTAGTTTCCAGTTAGACCATGATTATTCTGGTTTCCCAAGGAGTGCAAATACTCCAATGATTATATTATATATCATTCTTTTTGCGTTGTCAACAAAAAAGACAGGAATATCCTGTCCTTTTATTTATTATTCTGTTTGATCCAGATTTCTAGTGATTCAAGAATATCTTCCCATTCGTCAGTCCTAAAAGCATATCCAAAGATTTCATAAGCCTCCACAATGCTATCCAGTTTTTGTTTCTCATTGCATTTTGTGACTGTAAGGCTATGGTTTTCTTTTTCACTATCAACATTGAATTTTGCAACCATTTCCCCATTGATTGTCTTGACTGACAATGATGCGTTCTCGCAGTCGTTAAAAAAATCTTCATAAAGCTCTATGTTTGCTTCATTTAAGTTTTTTGCTTCCATAACTTTCTGGATTCCATCAAGTAGTCCATAGATTTTTTGTTTTATGGTCTTCTCAATGTACTTTTCAAGGTATTGTTCCATTTGGGCTTCGGTAAATACGCCCATACAACGTTCCATATCAAAGAAACCATGAACCACATTGTACACAAACACGAACAGACTTTCACCATACGTTGTAGGAGCATCTAATAAGTCAATCTTCCCATTCTTTACCCCTCGTTGGAATGACAACAAAGCATCTGAACCATCTTCCTCAATGATATCTGCCACCTTTTCTTCTAGGTCGCCAATCTGATAATTTTCGATTACTTCAAGCAATTCAAACCCATGTGTGTCAAAATTTTGGTGTGCCAAGTTTTCTTCAAACAGCTCAATTAGTTTAGTCATTTATTTTCTCCGTTTTCTTTAACTTTTCGTGATGTTTTACAAACCTTGCCATTCAAGTCCATCACCATTGCGACGGTCTGTGGCGTAACTTAATTCGGTTTGTTCGATATCCTCGATAAGTGTTTCAAGCTCTTCTTCATTCAATTCTTTGTCGATATCTAGCCCAATGTTTTCAAAGCCATCACGCCAATACACTTTATCAAGCGATACTTTATATACAACTTCACTCTCATTTGCCCCAAAACTTCCAATTTGACGGAAACCAGTTTCACCATCTTTTGTGAGATAAAACTCCATGTTATCACTGCCGATACTTTCAGCTATCTCTTTTGCTACAGCTTTAATGTTTGCATTCACTTTTGTCATTTTCTTTCACCAAGACTTTTGTAGTCTTTCTTTCTTTAACTTTATGATTATATTATATAACATTGTTCAACGTTCGTCAAGTATTTTCTACAAAAAAATAAAAAATAAATAAAAAAAGTCTAGCATAGCTAGACCACAAAATCTTTAATAGGGGTAGTAACGGATCGCACCGTTTTGTAGTAGCAAATATGAAAAAGGTTAATATTTTTTTATTCCTACCCCTGTTGAAAATTTCGTTCAAAAGCGTGTCAGGGTGGCGACACGCATTTTGGATTTCATGAATTTTAAGAGAAGCCTTCTCCTTTCTTTTTTTCCACCCTTGTCTTATGATTATATTATATATCACTTCCTTCAATTCGTCAACTCTTTTTTGTTTTTATTTTACATTTTATCCAACCTCATTCAAAACGTTTGAATTTGGCTCTGTTTTAAGCCCTGTCGCATCTTTTTGTTGTGGGTGGGCAATTATGCCTCTGCTTCATAAAACGGCTTAGAGGCGATTCTAGGCGATTCAAACAAAAAAGCCGTTTGGAGAAAACAGCTTCTTTGTTATTCAATCATCGGAGTTTACTAATGCTTGAATGAAAAAAGTTAAAGAATTGGATTAAATTTTCCAAAATCTAGTGTTGGAACAACTCAACCAAGAGTTAGTGACCTATTACCACATCACTAACTATATGCAGTATAACATAATCATCATTTTTTGACAAGGGGTATGTTTAAAAAAACTAAAAAAAGCAACAATTAAGTTGCTTTTTCATAGAAGACCTTTTTTATTGTTAATTAGTTCTTGCGTGGTTTTTTCATGAATGTAAAACCAGTCGTTAGCATTGCTACCCCAAGAGCAAGCAATCCAACGCTAGTTTCAACACCTGTGTTTGGAAGACGTGTCAACTTACCATCTTTTTCTTTGATAGTAACTGTACCATCTTTTTCTACCTTACCACCAAGTTCTTCTGGGGCTACTTTGCGTTCTTGACCTGTAGTAGAATCTTTGATGATTACTTTCCCGTTTTCAGTACCAGTTACAGTACCTTTGTTTGTTTCAACTGGTTTTGTGTTTGGAAGAGTTGGATCAACCAATGGAAGGTTTGTGTTATCCTGTTTGGTTTCAGGTTTCACTTCTTCTGGTTTCTTTTCTTCTGGCTTCTTGTCTTCTTCTGGTTTCGCTTCTTCTGGCTTCTTAGTGTCTTCTGGTTTAACTTCTTCTGGTTTTGGTGTTTCAGAAGGTTTAGTTTCTTCTGGTTTTGGTGTTTCAGAAGGTTTAGTTTCACTAGGAATCGCTGGTACAACTGGGTTGTTTTCTGTTGTTGATGGTGCAGGAATTACAGGTGTTTCTGTCTTGCCAGTTTCTACTGTGTCCGTAGCAGGTACAACAGCAGGTGCAGGTTTTGTAGTTGTTTCTACTGCATTTGGGTTTACTGCTTCTTCTGCCTTAGTCCCTGTCATGTTAGCAACTGAAAATAGTGCTGTTGCACAAAGCAATGTTACGAGTGTCTTTTTTACTGATTTTGTGTTGTTGTTTGTCATTTTTTAATTACTCCTATTTTTTTTGACATATTCTCTGATACAAAACTCAATGGTTTTTGTATTTGTTTTAATTCCTTGCTCCTTCTTGATTTTATCAAATTCTTCAATCAAGTCTGGTGGAATTTTCCAATGGACTACTTTTTCCAATCTAATAAAAATACTCCCTTCTTTGTTGAGCTACATATAGTATAACTAAACGGTTTTTAAAAAGCAAGCGTTTTTAGTAGTTTTTTTAGTAGTTTTTTAAGTCCAACAAAAGGGGCAAAACACCCCTTTTGTTATGCAAGTGATGGTAAGATTAAGAAACCTAAAACTGCTGAAATGACGATAGCTACCATAGTCCACTTAAATTCTTTCCACTTATGTTTAAAACCGAAGTAGCTCGCAAATAAGATAGCTAATATAATGATGATACCGATAGCCCATTGAGCTGTGCTTACAAACTCTTTACTAAGAAGTTTCTTCGCTTCATCAACACCTGTAACGTTCTTTAATTTGTTAATTTGGTTGCTGATATTTGGATCAAAATTACTTGGGTCTGCTAAATATTTAATGTTGTTCATTATTTATATACCTTTCTTTTTCTACTTAATATTATACCATATAGGGTTTTTTATGTGTTTACTTTCTCCTACTTTTTTTAGGATATTTGATAGCTTTTTTAACTACTCTAGGCTCTTTGCTTGGAATAATCTTTGGAGTTTCGATAGGAGTTCTATCTGTCACTCCACCACTTGGCTTCAATTCTTGTGAAGTCAACGTAGGTCTTATATCACTCTTTTGCTTAGAAGGCATTGGCTTAGAGTTTTGAACTACTGTTTTACCACCACGCTCCATGATGGAAGGTTTAGGTTTACCAGTTCGACTATTTGCAACAGTCTGTCTGAATTGTTGAGCCTGATTTTTAACCTTCTCATAGCTTCTACCGATTGCTTGGCGAGGTTGACTGTTAGGGGTTGCAAGTTGCCCACCATATCTGATAGCTTTTGTCATTCCCCTATCAACACTTTTTGCTAGTCCATTCATACCAATAGATGCAAGGGCTGTTGTAGTTGCAATTCTAGCCCCTTGTCCATAGAAGCCACCTACCTTCTTGATACCTGAACCAAGTTTTTGCAAAGGTGTAACTGGTTTAGGTAACGGAGATTTGCTTGTTTGAGTAGGAGTACCACCTGTCGGTTGACCTTCTTTACCAAGAGGATTGAGTGGGGTTTTACCACCTGTAGTATTAACTGGCAACAACTTACGAAGTGGGTTACGTTGCTTATCAATTTCAGAAAGACCTTTCTTCGTACCATTAGTACCATTTACTTGTACGCCTTCTGCTCCTTCTGGAAGCTCGCTTTCAACTCCACTAATAGGACGATTATTTAAGCCTGTACGTTCAAGTTCATCTGGGTTTTCGTTATCCTCGATAGTAGGTTTGTTGCCTGCAATTTTTGAAGCTACTCCTGCTCCAACGCCTGCTCCAATACCTGCTCCTGTTCCAACACCTAAACGTTGTTTCAAGTCGTTCTTAGCCCCAACTAGACCACCTGTAGCCATACCAACTAGGCCACTAAATCCACCGTTTTGGCTTCCCTGATAGATCAGACTGTCTAAACCGAATCGACCAAACAGCCAACCCTTAATAGCAAGCCTTAGAACATCAAGTAGGTAGATAAGACCTACAACAAGTGAAATTTGCTTGTCTGCAACTTTGACGAACGGATAACACATAGCCCAAGCTACAAGCCATATACCAATACCTACGCCAAATCCACCTGCCATTCCGATAGGAGTTGCATTTAGTTTTTTAGATACTTCCATAACTACGCTTATGCTAAATTGAAACGCTGATGGAATCCATGAAGCTATCAAGCCCCAGAACCAAGTAAGGACTGAATAATAGACTGCATTAGACCATGAACCACCAAACCCTGCAAACATAGCCTTCCAACGACCCACAATATAGTCTGAAATGCTCATTGTTGCAATAGTCTTGATATACGTTACCAGAAGCATTGTGTACGCTAGTGACATAAAGAAACCTGTAATCTTCACTGTTGATATTTCATCTGTTTTTTGTGGTGTCACAAAACGATTGAAGATGAATGAAGTTTTAGCACCAGACTTCCCTTTAGCGGAGCTAGAATGGTTAAGGTTACTTGCAAAGTAACGCAACTCATTTTCTTTTAATTGAGATTGCAACAGGAATACAACTGACTGATTAGATAACTGCAAGTCGTAGATATCCATATCACTTTCTGTACCCATGTACTTGTTTATCAATGCAATATTGTAAGCGTTGATATACTTCCAATAATAGTATTGTTTAAGTTCATCTGCATTATAGGCATTGCCATTTAGTGTTGGCTCTTGAACTTGCTCTGGTGCTTTATCGTTATCATCTAACTTAGCCCCTTGTTGCCTACGCAAGTTTGCCACCTGTGTACTTTCCCCTGCACCGTACATATAGGTTGAAGGGTGTTCTGTGATTTCGTTGTTGTTGGTGTTAGCTCCATATAGGTAAGTCCACGGTTTAGATAAACTCAATGGAGTTGCTTTCCAATACAGTCCATAGTAACCAACTGAAAACTGTTTGATATACCCTGCCTTCCCTTTATCTGATACACCAGACATGAAGGCGTATTCTGTAGATTTACTTTCATCTGATTCTGTGGCAATATCGTTATCAATTTGTTTGATCGAAGCATCATTCTTCGTGAAGATATACGAATAGCCATTGAAAGAGTAACCAGAAGGAATGTAGTCTGCTGAATGTTGAGAACCACCACTTGTTTTAAGCATAGGGTTTGCTCTAATTGAGAAGCGTGTCTTATCTTCTTCTTGTTTGGCGGTGATATAAGTTGCTCCATTAAATAGTGGTAGTTTGCTAGATGCAATCAAGCTAGCGTTACTTGACTTGCTTGCTTGTGCTATACCACTTAAATAAGTGTTTACATCAAACGTAGAAGAACTGTTTGCACTTTGAGATAAGTCTGCTGACAACTCTGAACCTAGTGTAGCTTCAATACGTTGGTTTACGTTCTTGATTTGTTCCGAAGTTAGCGACCAATCTTCCAAATCGACATTATCTGCATTGACTAACTCTCGCCATTTCGGTTGCCCACCACTATCAAAATCATAGATTTTCCGTAAGTCATAGTTAAAGGCGACACCAAATTTAAGCATATCAATTTGACTATCGCTGACCTCATTAGCCTTATATCCATCTGCATCACCAACAACAGGAACACCATTGATAACAAATGCAAACAGAATCATTACAAACGGAGCTGATACCTTGAAGAACCATTTAGTTAGAACAGCTCCATATTTTTTCTTCCTGAATACAAGTCTGTAGCTTATTGAAACAAAGCCAAACACCAACCATGAAAGGAAAATAAAGTGTTTATAGGTATCAATAATTGATAAAAGGAAACCGATTGCTTCATTACTAAAGAAATAATTTCTAACTTCAACTGCAAGTTCGACAAGCCAATTTCCAGATTTCCCAACTGCACTCTCTCCAACGATTTTTAGAATACCTAAAGGATTTCCAAAAATCTCGACCAGTCCTGTTATCATTCCTAGCAACGCATTAGCAACAGCATTGAAGTAGTCTAACAACTGACCTACCAACCAAAGGATAGGAGATACAAGGGTTAAAATGATATTCCCTGCAAAGCCCATGATACCGTTGTTGGTAGTCCAAATTTCGCTTAGAATAGAGCCTAAGTCATTACTTGTCGTTGAATTCGTATCTGTAGCAGATGCACTAACTGAAATATAGCCCCAACCACCGTACACTCGCAACATATTAGCAAGTGTCTTACCTTCTGGTTGTGGTGTGGTTGCCATGTTGATTGAGTTAGGAATATAAGCTCCTTTTTCTCCATTTGAAGCATACGAACCAACACCTGTATTATTTTTGTATGAATCTGCATCTGTCAGTACGTCACTTGATCTAGCAGGGTAGTATTTCACCTCACCAAACGACACCGTAACCTCTTTGATTGCATCATCATTTGAACCACCCTTGCTATACATAATGTATGCTAAAAGAGTGTTTGTAGATGGTCTATCTCCAACGCTAGGGTACTGCGAAGCATAACGGTCAACATTAGCTTGTTGCGATTGTTGTTGTGCTTGTTTTTGGTCTGCCTTGCTTTCTTTCTTAGGCTCTTTCTTTGTAACCTTAGAAACAACAGCGATACTACCTTTTTTATCAAACACCCCATTTTTTTCTTTGACAACTGCAACTGGTACAAAGAAGTACATACTACCACTCTGTGCTGATTGGAAGGCATCTACATCACCACCAAAATCCTCGACTGTCCAACCACGCCCATCTGCAAGGTTGTAAGAAGGCATTTTTACTGGTCTATATGCAGGAAGCCCCTCTCCTTCTTTCGATTCGTACCAGAAACCATCATCTGCTTTGTAAAATGTTTGATGAAACAATTCATCTTGCTTCACAATAGCATTGCTGTTTTTGCTTTTTTTACTGGTGTTTGGTGGGGAGAAGTAACTAATTGTTGTGTTTCCCCCTCCTTCGTCCCCTGCCGTGATAGGCGTTACTATCCCTGTAGAAGTACCTATCCCAACAAGTTTTGGCGAACTTTTACTGGTTGCATCTTCACTTGATACTGAAAAATAAACCTTGTACCGTTCCCCCCCTGCATCACCATTCCCTGACGTTGTTCGTACCCCTCGCATTTCGGTTGCGTTGGAACTCATAGTCGTTTTTCGACTAGACTTACTGTTTGTGCTTACAGAATAATCATCTGCATATACAGTAGTAACTAGAGGACTTGTCCCACCTATCGCTAGTAGAACACTTGTGAGTAAGATAATCTTACCTATTATTTTTTTAAACTTCCTCATAAACTATCTCTATATCTTCCTTTCTATTTTGCTTAGTTGCTTGACGGGCTTGTTTTTGCTCCTTTTCATTTTCCAATCTCTCGCCTGTGTATGGGTTAAGTAGTTCAGGATAGATACGTATTGTCATTTCTGACAAGTCCTTTCGTTTCAACTTAATATCTGCCAAAATATTTTCGATATAGTAGCTGAACTTTCTGGCTACTTGTCTAGCTCCACCCTTGGAACTCTCTTTCATATTAGCAAGGAAGGAAGATAAAGTAACTGCAAGTGGGTAAAATTCCCTAACTTCTCCTTCATCAAGCCCACGAATAAGATCGTGGCTATATTCAATTTTATCATCAATTAGAATATTTATGTTTTCTTGCTCATAAGCTAGTTCGATAGCTTCGTCCAAAAATCTCTCTGTGATTTCGATTGCATCTGCTTCTGTTAGCGAAGTAAATGGTAAAACTGCATCTAAACGTCCGAAAAATTCTCTTGCAAAATTATATTCTGCGTGAAGATTTTCTTCCAATTCGTCCCCAACAGACTGTAATGTTTGCTCAATCTTATTTTGTGGGGTGTTAGCTGTAATGGTGTTATTAGAAAACTTGTCATTACCCTCAAAAATTTCATATCCTGCATTTGAAGTAAAAACAATAATCGTCTTACTCAAAGATACTTTGATATCTGCTCCACCACTATCAGGAGAATATTTTAAAATACCTTTACCAGTAATTTCAAGGAAAATATCCCTCAATGAACTGCGAATACCTTGGTTACGCTTAGAAGGAATTGCTTTTTCAACCTCATCAATCAGGAAGATTGCATATTCTGACCTTCCAATCCTTTCCCCTGCTTCACGTAAGAATTTTTCAACTCCATCTTCTAGGTAAGCGTAGTCTGAACAGTTCATATCTACGATTGCCCCTTTGCCACCAAAGATATTATCATTCAGGATATTCGCAAACTCTGTTTTACCAACACCTGTTGGGCCAAGGGCTAAAAATGACAAGTAGGGTTTATTGTAGCTTTTTGTCAACCTACCATAACGGGCTTTGATTGCCCTTTTTGCTAGGTATTTTGCCGCATATTGCCCTTTTAAACGTGTATCTATCGCTTTGAAGGTTTCTTCAATATCTGGCTCTACTTCTGGCGTGATATGTTTTGCTGTCCTAAAGACCTCTTTTATCATATCAAGGGTAGGAACTTGGTTCTCGTTAAATGAGTGACTATCTAAACTCCCAAGAAACTGTTTTGTTTTCCGTGGCTCGGAACTCATTAAATCCTCTGTAGCATTGGTTTTAATGATATATCTTATCCACTCGATAGGTAGCTTAGAGTTTTTAACTTTTCTCAAACTCATTAGGTAGTCCCAATGGGCTAAAGAAATACTCTCTACCTCTTTGTTAGTAAACTCTGGCAAGATTGTCTTATCCGAAAAACGCTCTTTTAAGGGTTGGTTAGGCTCTATGTATTTTCGATATTCTTCAAGGGTAGTTGCACCGATCAATATCAAAGTCCCAATTTCGGGCTTGATATGCCTTTTTAGAACATCTGCACCATTACTCTCACCATTCTCTTTCTGAACTGCCTTAGTGAGCGTGTGAACCTCGTCAATAAATAAAACAAACTTGATATTTTCATCATTCAGAAGAACTCTTGCTTCTTGCTCTAATTTTAAAATTCTAGGAATTATTTCTGCAAGCATACTGGTAAACTTACTCTCGCCTTCATCAAGAAGGGCAAGAAGGGATAGCTCCACGCAAACGAGGTTATATCCCATTTTGTTTTCCATCAGACCTTCATTTATTCGTCTAGTCGCCTCACGAACAAGAGTTGTTTTCCCTGTCCCTGCTTCACCAAGAATAACCCTCGTAGGTTCAAGTGTTTTTGAAATAGTATTCCTGATGCCTTCTAATTCCTTTTCACGCCCCAAGAAGTCTCCTTCGTAGGGTGGCAAGATAACCAAGCTATCCTTGTAGTCTTTATTAAAATCATCTAACAGTCTATGAAAATCTTCATTTTTGATTAAATCATTTTCTGTTCCCTTAGATTTTTTTAATTCTTCTTTTATTTCTTTACAACGTTGATTCCAAGACGTTTTCTTTATATCATAATCAATAACTAGCGTACTGACCTTGATTTTCGTGTCATTCTTTTGTTTCGTTGCTCCTATTGTAACCAAAAACTTCCCACCTTCCTATTTCAGACGATACATCTTAGTTGTGTAGTCACTAAATGTATTTTCGTCATATTTGAATTTCTTCTTAATCTCTTGTAGGGTTTGATTAGCTGTTGCAAGATTATCTTCTGCTGTTTGAATATTGCTATTGATGGTCTCTTGTTGTCTTAAAGCAACTTCATCATCTGGGTTTCGGTCAAGGGTCTCTCTGACCTCTTTCATTTTGTCATTTAGTCCCTGAATTTCATTTGTGTATTCATTGACCTTTTGGCGACCTGCTGTAACTGCCAAATCACGATAAGCCATCATATAGAATTTTTTGAAGTCAAACGATAATGTATCACCATTCTGTTTCAACAAGCTATCAATATCTAATTCAGTCACCTTGTACTTTGTATCATTTGGAATTTCTGAACTCAAAGTCATATTGAAGGCGATAGTATCTGTCTGCTTCGCTTGTTGACTAGAACTTGTATTAACGTTTTTAAGCAAATCTCTAGTGATATCCGCTATGATTTTACTATTCGTCCCCTGACCGATATTGATTTGACCCCCATTTGATTTCACCTCTCCACCACTCGTTGTAGTGTTGAAGATTGCTACTGTGTAAGTCATATCTTTTGGATAAGGGATAATCACAAAGTAGTCACCATCTGTATTCATTCTGCCAAAATACGTAGGTATGCTCTTATTCCCAATATCAGACGTTGTTACCACCCAATAGTCGTTTGCGTGGGTAGGTAACTTGCTACTGCCCTCGTTTACTTCCAACGTAGCGATCAATACATCTTTTTTACGGTCAGTATAGTAGTTTTTTACTGTTACTGTAGCTCCACTCCTTGCAAAGTACAACGTCTCGCCAATAGGGGTTTGAGAGTTCCCAACTGCCTTCTTGTCTTGCGTGAAATTGTAGCCAACAAAAACTACTGTTACAACAACCAGAAGGAAAGCTATAAATCCATTGACTGCTTTGTTGATATGAGGTGCTAATCTACTCAACTCTTTACTTAACATACTGGCTTCACCCCCACTAAATGCAATGTTTTTGTAGCAGGACGATAAAAGATAGACCGTCCAACAGCTCCTTCAAATCCAATATCAACTTTAGTCCGTTCAGACAATTCTGCTCTCACCATCTGTTCATAGTTTCTTGAATCGTCCATACGACCAATGAATGAAAAATCAACACCTAAATTAAAGTTGTATAGTTTACCATTCATAACAAACACATTTGAAGTGCCTAAAGTGTTCTTTTCAGGTGCTTCTAAGGTATCTGTTACGTCATAGCTTAATACAATACGTACTTGCTTTTCAAACGTTCTTTCAAATTGTTCTTTCAGGTAGTCAGAAGTCCTAATATCAAGTTGATCTGCTCCGTGTAAGACAATCAAATCTCCTGCATCTAAAAATTCGGTCACGTAGTCAAAAAGGTTCATCACTTGGATATTTTTTTGCAATCTATCCAAGTTGTTTAAATTGATATAGTAGTTGACTTTACTTTTATCTAATTCAAGAGTTGTCGTTTTACCAATTAGACCTCGATTGTCTGTCAAGAAACTTTCAAGCCTTCGTTGAATCCGTGCTGTTTCTTCTGCTTCTTTAATCTTGTTATCTTGCCTAAACAAGCGTTCCATTGTGGTGAATTGCGTGATTACTCGGTCAAAAGCAGGATATTTCATCGCAGGCAAACCTAAATAGTTCCTGCGTTTCACCATAACATCATTATCTTCATTCCAAAGTTCTGCCAACTTCATCAGACTATCAAAGACCTTATCTGCTATCCCTGTATCTTCTCCTTGATAATAAACCAAGGCTTGAATGATAGAGTTGAATTTTTTCTTTGAGCGTCTATAAGCAGGCTGTTCTTCTTCTTTTTCATCAGTCATGTTTTTTGCAAAAGGTTGTAGTGGGTTTACACTAATCTTGCTACCATCAATGATTTGTGTTTCCTCTCTGATAACAGCTTGCAACTGTTTGCTATCTCGATTGTATGGAGTTTGTAGCTTGAAATAATCAAAGTCATTCAAAACTAAGTGAATTGTTTTCTTTCCTTCAAGCAAAAACCTATTAGCAATCTGTTGACTAATTACACTAGCCTGTGATTGTGGTTTCTTAATCGTGTTTGCTTCGTCTTTATAGATATCCTCAAATACATAATCATACCTTGAAAAATCTCTAGGGTGTGCTACGATTGCTAGGCTGTTCAGATACCCTTTTGCATCAATCAAGACCTTTGGATATTTAGGGTTGCCATCATCACCAATTTGCGAAGGGGCTAAAAAGTCAAATCCAAATTCCTCCCCCAATTCGTCCTGTAACGTAGTTCGTTGGAAGAAGCACAATCTTGCATAGTTTTCAATCGTGGTAGTATTGACCTTATCTGATAACAAAACATAGTCAAACAACGCTCCACGTTTAAATTTATGTGTTCCTACTGTATCGACCAGTTCAAAATACTGTATAGGGTTGTATTTTTTACTGATAAAGTTATCAACTCCACCCCAACGGTTAAGGATAACTTCAACTTGTCGGTCAAGTTTTTCTTTTGACAAGGCTGTAATTATAACTTCCCAAACATACATTCCACCAGACATTTTATCGTCTGACTGTTGTGCTAGATACATTGAGCTATGTTTTGAAGTCGCATATTTTATATCCCCTGCCAAACCACCGTCAGGTAAATCAAATTCATTGACTTTAACCAAAGGAGCTAAACCTTTCATAGCCTTACGATATTCTGATGGTTCGATCAACTGGAACTTGTTCCATGTATTCACCGTACAGCCCGCAACTGTTGGGAAACTTTTTAGATTGATGATATCTTCTGCTTCCATCAATAGCCCACGTCCGTAAGGGGCGAACACATACAGATATTTTTTATATCGTCCATTTGAGAACAGGTTTAAAGCATATTCTTTTACTAGCGATTTTATACTCATAGTCTATCTAACATTCGTTTCAACCGTTCTTCCATAATTGGTTGATAATTTGCGATAACTCCTTTGTCAGAAGCGTACCGTAAAAATGTTCTTCCTTTCTGCAACTCGTCCTCTTTGTTTGCTACAAAGAAGACTACTTCTTTTTGTGTCAATTCATTAGTTAAAGTATCAATAGCTCGTCTATTGTAGATTTGTGCCATTTTCTTCTGTAACCGTGATGAATCTTTGCTATTTCTAATTACTCTGTAGTGTCGTTTTAGTTCTGAAAATTCAACACGCTCAATCTGGCTAGATTGTATCATTGTCAAATCACCAATGTTGGGCAATAGATTTTCTAATTCGGTAAAGATTGTCACCAAATCTCTAGCAAGCATAGTTTTATTCACTACACCCTCTACGATATAGACTTCTGCGATACGTTTGCCTTTATCAAAGATAATTCTATTCCCTTCAACTGTCCCCCTAAACATTAAATCCCTTAATGTAGGTTTGTGACTAATCAGATAAAAGAATGTTCTAACACTATCAACCAACATAGTCGTATCACTAGAAGGCTTCACATTCAACCATGCAAGCCAAAGCATTGTGATTACCACTAAAGTTGCAGATAAAAACCCTCTTACTGCCGATACAGTAGAAGTCAACTGATAAGCCCAACTTGCCAAAAATATCGAACCAAAAACAAACGCTAAAGATACACCTGCCCATATAATCTTAATAGGCTTACCATTTGTGAGGTTTTTGAAAACATCAAAATAAATGTAACTATTAACTAACCCATGTTTTAGACTTTCACCAGTCCAATCACCTTTAGGGATTTCAATAAAGTTAATACTTTCATCTCCTATGTTTTCGTATTCATCTACTTTCTCTAGCATTTTAACTCCTATTTATTTCTTCGTTTGTAAGCCTGAAATTTCTTCCATTCTTCAAATTCTTGCATTTCGTCTAAGTCAATATCTTGTTCAGTAGTTGCCTTCTCATTCTGCTTAAACTCTGGTTGTTCTTCTTCACCAATTCGCTTATCACGTTCTGTATTAGCAACTGTGACTGTTCGACCCACAACTTCTTTGACAATCTCTTTTACACCAATGGTTGCAGAACGAAGCCCCCAAACAATAGAACCACGTTCCAACCGTCCATTTTTAACATCTTCTTTCAAATGATCGCCATCAAAAGTGTTTTCGACGCTCTTTTTTGCTTTCTTAAAAAAACTCATGAATTAGTATTCCTCTATTCTATTCTAAGTAGTCAGCCAATGCCTTTCTCATGTATTTGTCAGACACACGTACCTTTTGTTCTTTAAATACAGTCTTAATAGCTTCTTTTACTGCTTTGATATATTTCATGGTTTCTTCATCTGATGCACCACGCTTATCACCCAGACCAATCCGTACTTTATCTTCCTGAATAAGTTCTCTCACTTCATCTTTCCAATCATCAATAGATTTTCCTTTTGATGGATTCTCATTCATTTTGAAAATATAGTACATTTTGACTGGCGTTCCGTTTGCACCAAAACCATCTTTAGCAATAACCACACTTTGTCCTTCTTTGGTTTCATACAAAGTGTTTAATTTTTCTGGTGTAAGCTGTTCTGTGTTTGATTTTATCGTGGCTTTCTGTCCGTGCAATCCTGACTTGTCTTCTTTCAAGAAAGTATCTAATTTAATTCCTTCATTGAGTTGTGCCACAATCTCGTTTGCTCGGTTTTCATCTTCCACGACAAGGATTTGAACTGTCATTTGAGGGTGGAATGTAGCCCAACGGTCAGACATTTCCCTCTCACTAACTTCCATCTTTTCTTTAAGACCATATTGGAAAGCAAGCTGTTGTTTAACTAGCTCACGTAACTTTTCTTCTGTGTTGCCATTGTTAAACATAGTTTTCAATCCTGCATTTCGATAATTCGGTAACGCTGTGTTGATTTCTTCTTCTGTCACTTTATCGCCATAGGCTTTTCCGAAGGTTTCGTATAAAAGAGTGGTCTTGACTAGGTTTGAACCATCAATAGAGTTCTTCATATACTCATAGAGTTCTCGACCCTTGATATACCCACCATCATAGGTAACAACTGTACCACCTACTGTTGCTCCTGTAAGAGCATAATTAGACAACGCAAATCCCAAAGTCATTGCGAATAGACCAGTAAGTCCAAAAGAAATAATCTTTCCACGCTTTGTAGATAGATCAAACACCTTACTTACAGCCTTGCGACACTTGTATAGATAGCTGTGTTTCTGTTCCTCAACACGCTCTGGCTCGATTACCTCTACTTCTACATAGTGTGTCTTCAAATCACTTGTTTTATACGCTACTGTCTTTTTTGACTTTTTACTCATAACTTCCCCTTAATTCTTCAAGTAAAATTCTGTTTCTTTTCCACTCACTCGGACAAATTCTATAAACCCTTCCTTAACCAACTGGCTAAGATAATTGTTTAAGGTGCTTTCCTTGATTTCAATCAATTTCAGCAACTCTTTTTTTGTCAACTTACCGTGTGTTTCCAACTCTTTCAATATCCACTTTTTAGCGATACTTCTTGGTTTATCTCTTTCCACGTTTGACCCCCTTGTTCTAAACTTTATATCAAGACAATAGATTTTTATTGCCACAACACCATTATACTATAACAAAACAAATAAAACCATATTTTATACCATGTTCCCAATAAAAAAAGAGAGGGTTTACCCCTCTTTTTTATATTCTTATTCACCTGTTGTTCCATCAATCAATCGTTGGATCGAATTGATAAAACCAATAAGCAATTCCCCTACAAGCCCATAGAATACTCGACAAATAGAAAGTCCTACTCCCATGAGTGCAAAGAATACACACATACCCAACCAATAGCTAGTTCTATGCAAGGTGAAAATAAACAGCACAAACGAACCACCAGATGCAATAAAACTATAGTGAGCTAGCATTGGACTTGTAATCAAAATCAAAAACCAATAAATAGGCAAGGTGGTATAGTACCACGTTAAAGACAAAAACTTTCTCATTCTATCCACCCCAATTCTTTCTAACTGGCTTTTTCGCCAATAAATTCTTGTGAGACTTGTTAGCTTGATTTGATGCTACACGTTTTCCCCATACTCCTAAATATCCAATTAAAAATCCCTTTAAAAACTTATTCATATCTCTATTTTCCTTTATCTAATTTCATGTATTTCAGCAATCTGTTGTGTTGCCAAAATATATTTCTCTTACTTACTACGATATCAGTAAAACATATTTTTTTAAATTTGTCAACTACTTTGTGTTATTTTTTAATATTTTTTTGTTACAAATTATTATTTTTTTATTTTAGAAAATTATGTTTTGTAATTTTTCTATCCAAGCCAAACAAAAAAAGAGAAAGCCTTAACTTTCTCTTTTCTACTCTATCCTACGGACTTAGCCTTACTTGATACTTTATAACCTAAACTTGAAGGGTTTGTAAATACATAGTTACTTGCCCTTTGAGCTTCCTTGGTAATGTAAGAGTAAGACCAACTGAAACTTTCTCCGTTTAGTTGCCCTGATTTGTTAAGTACGTTTTGCTCAACAACGAGGATATCTCCATTGCTAAATACGTGACTGACAATAGCTACGTGGTTTGGAGAATGAGATACAACATCACCACTTGTAGGGCTTGTTGACTGCTTGGACTTCATGGTAGCAACTGCTTGACCTACCATATCTATACCGTTACCAGTCATTCCGTGAGCAGAACCTAATTTCTTACCGTCCTTCTCCCACAAGCAACCGTATAGTGCCGAAGCTAGAGTGGTACATTGGTCGTTGATTCCATTTGAAATATAAGCAGAAGCTCCGTCCCAACCGTCCCTAGAGTGCCATTTCATTCCTACACTTTCTGGATCAAGAGCGTATTGTTTCATTTCGCTTGGTAGTTCGTCCTTTTTCCAATACATATTAGAAGTATAGTTAGTAGAACCACCTGCCTTTTGCCAACCATCACCACCACTAGATGAACCTTCGTCACCACAAATTGCTGTTCCTCGGTGTTCACCTGTAGTTTCGCCTGATGCCTTATCTTTACTGTCTTTTACAGCACCTTTCTTGAATGGTGTTTTACCGTACTTGTCAATAGCTTTCTGGTCTAACCATTTTAGCTGTTCTCCGTACTGGTCGTAAAGTTGATTAAGAACTCGTTCATAGCTTGGGTCAGTCGCCCAACCACCTTGTGCAATAGCTCTGAACACGCCTTTTGCATCAGTATTGTTGATTGCTCCGTCATAAAGTGACTGCATAGCCATAAATTCAGCTTTACCAACGATACCTGCATCAAAACTCTTGAAGTAAGTATAAGAACCACCTGTACCATCACCAACTGTCGTTCCTGCTCCTGTCAATGCTACTGCATCTTTACCATAGAGCTTCATGGTTTCTGAAAAGTCCTCAATTCTTGAAACCTTTACCCCACCCATGTTGTGAGCCTGTCCGAATGATGGAACATCTTGGTTAAAACTTGTTTCTACAAGAGTTTGGATAATTGATGCAGAAGGAAGGAAACCACCTACACGCCAACTTTCAATATAGGCTTGCTCATGCTTTTTAGCAAACTCATTAAGCATTGAGCCAACATCACTCTTACCACTTGTTGAAGTGCTGTTTGAAGTTGAATCGTTAGTGTCTTTTACCTTCTCGTTGCTATCATTGTATGCACATTTTGGCTTACACTTAGTTTCACGTTTCTCAATATCATCATCACTAAAGTTGGTTGAACCAGAATAACGGTACACATATACTGTCTTGTGGTCGTCAGCAATGTTACGATAGTTACCGTAATTATCTTTAGCAATACCATTGTGTCTGCCTGAACAATGAATAACTGTTTCATCATCATACATAATCATGGTATGCCCTAAATCACCACCAGACTGTCCTTTCGTACCCCAGATGATAATATCGCCTTTTTTGGCTTTTTTGACATCTGAATGGTCTGACCATTTGCCTTCATGGACTAATTCAAATCCATTTTGAATTAACCAATCATGCTCCGTGTCTGTTGATACTGGATAGTCACCTGCTGTTTTTCCTGCTCCTGCATGGACTAGAGCCATGTAAATTGAAGATGAACAGTCATATTGCAAAGGCCCTTTACGACTTCCTACGTCCTGACTATACGTAACTTTACCTTCTCGCTCCTCAAACCATTTGATAGCAGTAGGAATACTGATTTTAGTTTCTTTTTTGTTTCCATCTTCTGCGGAAATTTTGACTTTGCTATCTTGTGTTGTGTTCGCACCAGACCATTGTTTGACTTTTTCGGGGTCGCCCTTGATTTTATCTAAACCAAATACTTTATAGGCCTTTTCAGAAGCATCTTTTCTGGCTTGCAAACTACTTGCGAAAGCCCCTGCATCTGGTCGTTCATAAATTTCACCCCAACCTTGTGCAGAATCACTAGGGCTAGTATATTTACGGTTGATATAAGCTAGTACAGATTGTGGTTCGCTTTCTAGGACAAACTGACCTTGGTTTACAGCAGACCACTTCCCATCAAATTTGCTCCAACTGGTATATTTTGAACTTGGTGTGAACTGGTACAAACCACCACCCCCACCACCTGAATATTCTGCTAAATCAAGCGTAAATGTAGTGTTTTCAGCTCCCCCAATGTTACCAATGATACCTGCGATTTCAACTCCTGAAAGCCCTTTGTCTTTCCAAAAGTTTACTGTATCAAGAGCGTTTTTATAAGCTGTTGTCCCTTGCTTCGTCCAAATCGTATCTTCAAGAGACCCTGCCGATACACTATTAGAGGAAGAACTATCTAGGGCATCATCACCTTTCCCATTTTTCTGTTTGGAATCGCCATTTACACCACATTCATCATCTGGATTGTACGAGTAGTACACATCTGCATAAGCTGTGATTGCCTCACCAATGACTGGAACTACTCCTGATGAATGAATAATATTCGCTGTAAACAAAGTTAAAACCAAAGCAGATTTTAAGGACACTTTCGACTTCTTCATTATACCCCCTTTCCTTCTCTCTTTTCTTTTTTGATAATTATAATTTTGTGTGCTTGCATTATTTTATTATTTCTAAAACTTACGTTTTGTAATATATTAAAATACCTAATTTTATTGAGCTACTTGGATAGTTCCTACTTGAATTGAGAACTGAACTTGCCCTTGCTCCTCACTAAAATTCCCTGCGATAGTTACACTTGATTTGTCACTCTCACGAACCATATCAAATACAAATTGATAGATGCCATCATAGTTACTCTTGTAAACTTCAAGTGAATCTAGGTTCGGCTCATACCCTGCTTCTAAAGAGTAGTGCATAACTTGAACCATATCGCTTGTAGTAAGACCATACCCTGCTTGATTATTTGGTTTGTCCTCTTTGTTTGCTTTCAAACCATCAATCGCACGTTGGATAGCTTCTTTCAGCAATTCTTTTTTATCTGGTGCTGTCAAGTTTGGATTTTCCAATTTCTCAATCGCTCGATTGTGAGTGTCTGAATAGTATTCAGCACTCTTTGTTTCTTCTTCCTCAACCTCGTTTTCTTCTGTCGAACTAACAGATACTCGCCCAGAACTTTCTTCTAGCTTAAAGTCTGGTTCGTGAGTTGGTCTGGTTAAGAAAATGATTGTCCCTGTGATAACTGCAAAAACAGCAATAGAGGCTATAGCCCAGATAACCTTTGCTTTTGGCGATAGGTTTTTAAAAAATTCAATCATTCGACACTCCTTTCTAGCTGTTGTCTGCTTCCAAACGGACTAACAAGGTACTCACCCAATCTTTTCCTAAAACTAATGGGCTTCCCTGTGACAGCATATCTTTGCTTGTTACTTTTTCGGTTGTTTCGATTACATAAAGTTGACCTGTCTCACGATCATAAGTCACAACATTGTAGTATTTTCCGTTTGAAACAAAGTAGCCTGTTACGTCTCCGTTTTCTTTCTTCGATAAAGTCTTGATGCCTTTAACAAGTAATTTAACGTTGTTGGTGTATTCTTTTTTGGTAAGGGCGTTCTGCTTCTCTTTTTCTGCTTCTGCCTTTTTCTTAGCTTCCTTGACCTCATTTTTAGCCAACTCCACTAATTGACTAGCATTTGCCTTGCTAGAATTTTGAGAGCTTACTGCCCAAAAACCTGTTCCACCAACAGCAAGTAAACAAGCTCCTACAAAAATACCATATTTTAGCTTAGAAGTGTTAAGTTTCTCATTGCTATTTTTATTCTTCTGTGGTTTTTTGTTGTTAGGCTTATTCCCACTACGCTTTCTTTCTTTTTCAGCTTTGCGTTTTTCTCGTTTTTCTTCCTTGGTTGCAGGTGCAGAAGTTTGCCATGCAACAGGGTCAAATCCTGTTGTTTCGTTCTTTGCCATTATAATTCTCCTTTGTCTTAATTCTCAAAATCAATCTGCTCTACTTCAATATCAAGAGCCTTTGCAATACGTTTTTGGTGTTTTGCTAGTGGTACTTTGTTCTTGTTAGACCAGATAGATACTGTTTTTCGGTCAACTTCCACAATTTCTGCCAACTCTTTATGAGTGATTTTCCTAATAGCAATCCATGCTCTTAGTGGTAATTTTTCCATCTATTCTCCTTTGTCTTATTTTTCCCTTTTGGGTTCTTTTTCTTCAATAGGAATTATACCACATATTTTTGGATATACAAAAAAAGATTATCATTGATAATCTTTTTTCTTTGCGTATAATTTTTTCCCAATATCCTCGATAACTTCACGAACCTCATTCATGACTGCCCAATGCAGACCAATCCTTGCAGATGCTCGTAAGTCATTGTGGTGTGTCTTGTCTGAAAACTTCCAAAGCCCTAAGACTTTTAGCAAGGCATCTGGTACTGTTAGCTTATAGCCATTATTCCCAATAAGCTGTGCTTCTGGATAACAGCTCTTTATTGCCTCTATGGTCTGGACTGGCGTATTATCTCTCGCCCTGTCATTTTCTCGACTGGTGAATCTTTCGATAACCACTACATCATAGTCTAGGGTTTTTCCAACTCCTTCATACCACTTTTTGAAATTATCTACCCCATAAGCCACTCGCCAATGATTGATCTTGGTAGCATTATCAAGTAAGACCACCCCTGTTGTAGAACTGGTGTAAAAATTTGATGAAGGGTCAATAGCAAGTATTTTCATGGTTATAGACCTTTCCATAAATCCATAGCTTGTAGAAAATCATCTGATGGATCAATATCTTCAATCTTTTCTAAAACATCACCATAATTTTGTAGATGAATTTTTTTAGCATCTTCTAATTTTTGTACGTCTTCTAAATCCCACTCGACTAAAATTTGAATAATATAACTAATTGAACTAGCATTATTTTGTAAATACAATTCGTAAGCAAATTCCAAAAGTTTCTCTTGCTCTTTTTCTGGAAAAATTGATATTTTCTCAATGACCTCTGCCTTATTTTTTTTCGTTATACCATCAAATTTTGAAAAGAAGTCATCAAATTTATTTCTTCCCTCACTCACTTCTGGCAATTCAGGTAAATCCTTATTTTGTTTTAAAGCATTTACCTTTCTTATAGCTACTTTAATTACACCAAATGCCTCATTGCTATCAAGAACATCTATTTTGCGTAACTTTTCAAGTAGGGCTAAATCTTTTGGTTCTGTCATGGTAGATGATTTCATAAGTTGAACATAAAGTTCTTTTGCAAGCATTATCTGTTTATCAGAAATTAAGACCTTCTCTTTTTTGAGCGACCAACTCAACTCAACTCCCACAACTGCTCTACCTTCTTTTATTTTATCAACTACCAAGTTTAATTCAGTATGTTTGTTAATATCCTCAACAGCAGGTGTTAGGTGGATTTGATTCAAAGTGTAGAACTTTTCCATTGATTTTCCGTTAGTTCTAAAAATCTGTCTCAAAGTTTCATTTGTCACTATACAAGAACGTTTCCCTTTATACGTCATTAACAAAATATGCTCATACAGGATTTGTCCCCCAGAACTTAACTTAGCAAATGTTTCTACGTTGTAGATAATAGGGGTGACTTCTTTTGACCTCAACAATTCTAAAACTAATCTATTCCCTTTTTTGTCTGGTGCTGTGTCAAATGTAGCAAAAAATTGTCCATTTTCATATTCAATGTTACTCACAATACCTAGTTTTAAAGCCCGCCCATTTTGACTACCTTCTAAAAAAGCCTGATTACAAAAAGCTAAATGATTTTCCTTAATAGCTTTCAAATCTTTATTTATCTCGTCACCTTTTCTGCTAATGTAACTGGAATTATTAGTTATTTTCACAACATCTTTTAAAGAAAACTCTGACGTAACATAATCTCCGTTGACTTTTGCGTTTAAAATAATTAGTGAAAATAAGGCATTCTGCATAGAGTTCATTTTATTTGCAAGATTAGTCAACAGTAACCCTTGGCTTTTAGCCATCAGATTTTTTCCCTTATCAGACTTCTCCCAAACTTCTAATTCTAAAGCATCTTCTTTTTCAACTATTTCGTTATTCATAATATTCCTTTTTCATTCCATTTTTCTTTTTCTAAGATATTATAACACAAGTTTTTATTTATCACAAGTGTTTTTATATATCTATTGTGCAATACGCTCCATTCCTATTGTGCAAAGATTTTTTCTACAATATCACAAGTTTTTAAAGATAATTATTGTTATAAACGCTCCATTCTTATTGTGCAATGCAGAAAAACCAATTTTTTTAACGCTCCATTCTTATTGTGCTAACGCTCCATTCTTATTGTGCTAACGCTCCATTCTTATTGTGCTAAAAAAACAAAACCAATAACCATGCGTGTTTACAGCATCAAAAAAAAGGGTGTATCTATATCTATATCTATTATCAATAGAGGAGGAGAAATAAATAACTAGGGGTCACCCCCTTTTTCAATATTTTTTATTTTACTCCCCTTCTAAAAAATTTGGTGAACTTTCTCATGAACAAGTTCACTAGACTTTTTAGAAAAGAATTATAATAGACTTACAAGATGATTTTTAGACAGGAGAAAACTTATGAATCTTTTAGAAAAAGACGATTTTTTATCTGACCTATCAGCAGAACTTTCAAATCTTATGGATAAAGCAGATGAATATTTAACAGCCTTATCCACCTTTCCAGATGAAATCTTATGGATTTTGGAAGACTACCCAGAGTTACATTCACAAATTGAAGAAGCCTTCCACCATAGCAAACTTTATTCTGGTGAAGAAGTGGTTATCGACCAATTATATACTGCATCATACAGACTAAATACCAAGGTTGACTATGTAATCTTTAGAAACCTGTACCAAGATACTCTTAGTAGTCTGTTAAGTGAGAAAGTCGCAAGTGAAGAAAACCTCGCTATGTTGCTTGAAAAGGGGCAAAAGATTTTCACTCCAACCACTATGCAGGAGTATCAGCATCACCTAAACGAATTGCGAGGCATCTATGAAACCTTCCAACAAAACATTCTTGCACCATTCTTCCAACTAAACGACTTAATACTTCAAGGTGATAAGCTATTTGAATTTCAACGTACAACAATCCCAAGTGGCTTTAAAGTTGCTTTTCAAACAATTTCTAATGACTTAGGGAAGCAAAAGGCAATTTTTGAAGAAATAAGCTCACTTGTAAAGAGCCTACCAACAGAAAGTGACGTACAAGGAATTAAAAACGACACCAATATTGCTGTCTGGCTTATCAATAAACAACAGCATATTTCACAAGTAGGTTACGTTGCCCATTCTCTAGCTTTTAATACAAACCAACTACAAGTACAGGTTGAAAAACTACTTGAAGACCAGATTGACCTATACGACTTAATCACAATCGTACAAGCTGGTGAGTATGAAGACGAATACACCTCACTAAAAAGCATTTCTTCTGGACTTGAACCACTCCCAAGTGTTTTTTCCGAAAAGATCACAGAGCTTGAAGCCAAACAAGAAGAAGGAGCAGGCAATTATTCAAAGGAAATTGAACAGTTGACTACTTACAAGAGTATGTTTGATAAGCTCATACACTTAGTACAGAATGAAACTTCCCAATTCCAAAGCTATATCTACCTTCTTTTGCAGAACTTGGTAGCGTGTGCTAAAAGAGAACATTAAACCATAACATTTTTTCGATAAAGCCTTGATATGACAACGTTTCTGTGGTATAATTAACGTGTCTTATGAAGCACCATAAAACAAAAGGTTTACCCTTAACAAAATAATGTTCATCACAAAATAGAGGGATTCAAAATTTCAACATTTAGTAATATTTCTAAATAGTTTCCATCACGAACCCCTCTAAGAAGCTCACAGGTGCTTTCTGTGAGTTTTTTATTTAGAGTTAGGGTAAAACTACTAATTTTAACTAAACGCTCTTAGAAACGATTTTAGGGGCAAATTTGAACGTGGTGATTTGAGGGGGCAAACTTTCACATAAATATAAAAAAAGCACAGCAAAATGATTGCTGTGCTTTTTGACTTGCTTAAAAAGTTTTTGGGAAGTTTTGAATTAAGTAAGTCTATTGATAGTATAGCGTGTATTCGCTGTTTTGTCTATACTATTCTTCTCCTTCTTCCCCGATATTTTCCAAACTAGAAATATGTTCTTGTACTGCATCAACGAAATAGTCAAAGATAGCAATGTAAATAGCTTCGTTGACTGCTACTTCAAATTTTTCTTCTTCTTCCGTGGTTTCACTAGTCGTAATCAAGCGAATGTTGTTTCGCTGTTGTTTTGTTGTCATATCAAGTTCTGCTTGATCTACAGCTTCCTTGATAAGTTTATTCTTATCTTGCCCCAGATATCTAGCAACACGGTCAAGTACATAAACTGACGTTGGACGTGAAATAAAGATACCAAATCCACCATCAGAACCATTCACAAATCGAATACCAACATCACCTTTTACCTGCTCTAACAGTTCAATGTTTTGCAAGGCTTCTTCCATCATCAATTCGTGGGTTGCTTTTTCATCAAATTTAAAACTAAACATTTGTATTTTTCCTTTCTCTTTCTAAAAACTATTATAATATAAACCTCTTTTATTTACAAGGGACGGAAAAAGAAAAGTGAGCATTATATAAAATATAATACTCACAAAATACGATTTATTTCCAACTTCTTTCCCACTCAATTTCCCAATAAAAATTGGAATGGTCGTGGAAGGTTTCTTCAAGTAGAATATCACCATCAAGAGAAAGGATTTGTGCTTGCCAAACCACCGAATAATCAGGCTGTAATTGGATATTTGTAAACCAATAGATAGGCTGTTTGTTATTTACAGCCCGTACCTTTTCTTCAAACCTATTCATGTTTTCTTGATTGAGTTTGCTGTCAAACCCAATGCAGAAAGTTTCGTCACCGTGGAAGCCAATAGAGTTAATATGAGTTAAATCGTATCTCTCTACATTCTTAGGATATATCTTCAAGTGCTTCTTGTATCGGCTACGTTTGTTGCCATTTCTAGCTTGATACCTTTTCCCAGATTTTGCATCATACTTAATCAAGAATTGGTGGTGTTTGGCATCATGGAAATAGATACCATTATCGTAAGGTTTGGTAGCTAAAAAGTTGATACCTGCTCCTAATTCGATAGGCTCGTTTACTGAACTAATTCGCAAGGCGATAATATCACTATTAACGACTTCTTGCTTACTCATTCCCTTAACCCTTTCTTTTGGGTTGTTGAAAGCAAGTAACACCTTCTTGCCTTCTTCGTCATATTTGTAAGGATTGAACCATAGATCAATCCGTAATAATAACAATCTTAATCGTTTCAATCTACGTCCCCCTTTGTTTCATGTGAAACATTTTGTTGTGATTTTGAACCATACCCACCTACTCTATAATCCCAGTTAAACGGAACTTCTTGTGGCATGATTTTTAGTGGTTTGGCTGTTGTTTCCTCTTCCACTTTCTCTCGCTCTTGAATTTGACTAGGCTTTTCCTTTTCAACTTCTGCCTCTTGTCCAGTTTTAATAGGCTCTTTTTCTGTATCAACAACAGGAGTTTCCTCATGTTGCTCTTGCTGTTGGAGTTCTTGTTTTTCCTCTTCTTGCAATTTTTTCAACCGTTTCTCTTGGTTGTGTTTTGCAAGGTTTTTGAGTACAGAACTCATGCCATCATCTTTCTTTTCAAGGTCAATTTGTGGTGTGCTGTGTCTTGATGGTCGTTGCATCAAGGTTTTTTGCTCCAAAAACCCTTCTCTCCTTGGTCGTTTAGGAGAGAAAGCATCTTCCTGTTCTTCTTCGTTGACGGGGTTGTTTTCAAGATGCTTAACAGAGTAGCGATAGATTGACCCCTTAGAAACATCACCTAATTCTTTAGGTTTAACATAGCTTTCTGAAAAGGCTTCTAGTTTGACACGTTCTTTGTAATAGCGTTCATCAGGGAATTTTTCAATCGTTGAATTGATAATAGCTTCAATGTTTTCATCAGTAAGGAATACCCCTTGGACACGGACTAGGTTGTTACTATCCGACCATTTGACATAAGTATCACCTCGCCCAAGCAAGCGTTCTGCTCCTGTTTGTCCAATAGCAATATCACTTTCAATTCCAGAATCGACTTTATAGACGATTTTAGAAGGCAAGTTGGCTTTGATTTTACCCTTGATAATATCTGCTCTAGGTGTTTGTGTTGCTATGTGAACAAGAATACCTGCTGACCGTGCCTTCTGTCCTAACCGTTGCATAGAATCCTCAACCTCGTCACCATTTGTCATGATAAGGTCTGCCACCTCGTCTGCAATCAAGATCAAATACGGTTCTTTTTTGTCAGGAGAAACTTTCTCGTTATAGCTTGCAAGGTTACGAACCCCAATTTTTTCAAATAAGCTATTCCTACGTTCCATTTCAGTTACAAGGACATTGAAGGCATCTTTTGCACCGTCCATATCAGTCACAACATCTGCATACATAAACGGACTTTTCTTGTAAGGGACAAACTCGGTTTTCTTAGGGTCAATGATGATGAATTTGACTTCATCAGGGGTGTTGTGAAGCATGATGGATAAGTACATCATGTTAATACCAACGGACTTACCAGAACCAGTTGTTCCTGCTGTTAGGATATGTGGTGCTGTCGCAAAGTTGTAAGTTCGTGGTTTACCTTCTGTATCAATACCCACCAATGCTTCAAGTGGGTTAAGGTCTTTCTTCCCAATAAAGGCTTCAATGAAACTAGCGTAAGCATCTGCTGTAATCTTGTTTTCAAGAGGGATTTGGATAATAACCTTACCTGCACGATTGACAATATTTATATCTGCTTTGCTTAGGTCGTTTTCCAGATTATCTTTCATCTGCTCAAAACTCATATTTTTAGCCCCTTTTGGACTAGAAAAAGTGAATTGAGCATTAGAGTTAGTAGCCCTCATGCTTTCAAATTGCAGATTGACTTTCTCGTTAGAGTTGATAAACATTTCTAATGCTAGGTAAAGGTTTTCGACTTCCTCGTTTGCATTTTTGGTCTGCTCAACAATTTGTTGCTGTTGTTTTTCGTTAAACAGAACTTCAACGTCCCAAGAGGCGTTTTCTTTTGTCAGGACTTTTTCAGTCTTGACATCTTTTTTAGCTACTTTCTCTACCTTCTCACCGTTTAAAATGGATTTCAAACGATTTTGGGCAAGTTCGATTTTATAGACATAATCTTCTGTAACATTAACGTTAGCATCAAACAGGTATTTTCCATTTTTCTTCTGTGGTTCAGAAAAGGCGAATAATTCATCAGAAGCTAGTGACAATTCTGCATTGAATCCATTGAGATATTTCTTTTCCAGTATCGCCCTTAGTGTTTTGTTTTTTGGTCTTTCAAACTCAACACAGGCGATTGAAAGAAAGTCACTTCCATTGACTTCTTTTCTTGTATTGATGCTTACTTGCATTGATTTTAAGATTGATATTGCCTTCTGTTCCTGTTTTGATAACTTTATATTGCCATTATCATCACGTTCAGGGTTATCAAGATCAAGGTTTTTTATAACATTGACTTTAATTCTTCTAGCCAACCAGTCGTCCTTAAAGGGCTTTAATTCCCCTTCGTGGTGACGTAATGCAATAGTTACAGCATAAGCAATAGCAGTAACAACAAAGCAGAATAAAAGGACTATTGAAACTTCGTAAAGAGGTAATTGGAAAGTAATAATCTTCTGTAATCTAGTACCTAATTCACTACCAATTCCAACGCTATCCTGTACGGTTAATGCAAGTCTCTTAATCAGGAACAAGACGACTTCAAAGATGAAAATACTCGCTAGGATAATAGCAAGAGCAAAACCTATCCCCCACAAGGCTTTAGATGCTTCTGCATAAGGATAGACATTCCTTCCTTCTCTAAAATAGCGTTTTTGACTTTTATTTTTATTTTTCTTTGACATAAGTCCCCCTTTTTACAGGCTGTCGTTTTTAGGTAATTTTAACACACCATAATACTCCTCGTAAAACGTTAAGAGGTTACACAATGTGTTGTATCTCATACCTGTAGCTCCTTTTTCAAGCATATTCGTGACGACATTTTGGGAAGTACCAATTCTGGTAGCTACCTTGTATGCAGTAATTTTGTTGTTACGGACATCATCTAAAATACGCTTGATAGCATAGTCCATTAGTTCGATTAGATAGTCTGCTTCCATCATACGCTCCTTTAAATAAAATATTTTATAGGAACATTATATCAAAAAAAGCCTAATAAAACAGCAATCTATGTTGAAAAAATGTTTTTGATATGATAAACTGATTTTAGTCTAAAATAATAATACAAAAGGGAGACACTATGAGTTACAATCCAACAGATTTTTTCGTCAAAAAGGCAACGAATAATGACGTGAAAATTGAACATGACCCAAGCGTAATCACTCGTAAGAGCGAACGTAAAAAAATGAGTGCCAAAGATATTGCTGAATATCAACGGGAAGCATCAAGAGGTGGGCAAATCGGCTCTAAACAAGCCAACATGGGGCTTGCTTCATCTATGAGCAAATCTGATCGACAAGTCCATCTACTAGCAGGTATCAAACGTGGGACATATAAATCAATCCCTCAAATCTGCATGAGCCTAAATATTGCTGAAAGTACAGCAAAAAAATACTTGCGTGAGCTGAATATCGAATTTGAGCCAAAGACAGGAGAAATCAAAAAAAGCTAGTAATCATTTACTAGCTTTTTCTTTTTTATTCTTCTTCCATGTTTTCAATAGCGACATCTACATCAAACAAGCTGATGATACTATCAAGGGCTAGCGAAAAGTTACCAGTACGAACTTGTGCCACCATGCCCAATTTCTCGTATTCAGAAGGGGTGAGTTTCACGTTGAATGGTTCGTTACGGACTGTATCGTTTCCAAGGTTTGCAATGTAGAAAGCAGGGTTCATGATAGCTTCTTCAACATTGAATGCCCGTAAGATTGCTCCTGCTGACTTGCTCTTATCTCCAAAGCCTGCCTTAGAGAGTTTGTTTAACTTCGCTAGGTTTTCTTTAGAAATCCGTGCAGAAAGTGGAATAGAGCGTTTTTCAGTTTTGGTAAGAGGGCTGAAAAACATCATTGTATCTACTTTGTCAACTTGTGGAATTGATGCTACGGTTGCCTTTTTAGTTGTGGTCTTTTTCTTTGCAGGTACTTTTTCTGCTTTTTTAGGTGTTGCCTTTTTAGGGGTAGTCGCTTTCTTAGTTGATGCTTTCTTAGTTGGTGTTTCATCTGTAAAGTCAATAGCATCAAACTTTACGGATTTTTGTTTTGTTTCTTTTTTTACTGGTTGAGTTGTTGGTAAATTAAATCCAGCCATTTTGTAAGTTCTCCATTTCTTTCTAATGTGTTTCTATAACTTATTTATATTATATCACAATACAAAACGTAATTAAATAGAACTTGTAAAGTATTTTAAAAAAATATCTTTAGGGTTCTGAAAAAATAAAATATCACGCTTCGTCAATCGCCTTTTTGATTGCTTCCAAGGCTTCTTGTGTTTGTTCAAAGAATTGTTTAAAACTCTCACCTCGGTATTTTCGGCTACTAGCAATATCAAGGATCGTTGTGTCGTCAGAAGTAGCATCTTTAACGATATTTCGATAGTAAAAGTTTGCAATAAACAGAGGGTTATCTTTTGTTCGTTCAAGAAACTCTCTCGTTTGACGTGTTCCTGAACGATTCTTCCCATTTATTAGTTTGTTCCCTACAAATGCAAATTTAGCCTTACAATAAGGGTTTCCGTCTTTATCCAAGAGTTCAGGGTTGTTTTTCAAACCTTCAATTTTTTCATAAGTTCGCAAAGCCCCAAATGTTTCGCTTTTATCAATACCAGTAGGTGAAATAACTACGTCACTAGCAAGGATAAAATTATCTAATATCATATCGTCTGCATTGTGAGTATCAATCACAACGTAATCATAGTATTCTTGAATATTCTGACTATGCAACCAATCGCCTAAAACCATAGTATTTTCGCTTTCATCACCAAGAATTTTATTTAATTCTCGTAAACTGTGAGGAGCAATCAAAATATCTAGGTTATCTCTCACATTTAAAGGAGATACAGGCTTCCCATAGAAGATATTATCAAAACAATTTTCTGGTGAAGAAGTATCTACAAGTTCCCCTTCTTCATTTTTTTTGTATATAAACTGTCGAGAAGTGTCCATCTGTGAATTTCCGTCAATAACTAACACTCTCCCAAAAAAAGATAAATAGCGAGCAGTAATGGTTGATAGGTAAGTTTTACCACCCCCACCTTTATCTACAACATAAGAAATGACTTTCATAATCTAAAACCTCTTTAACTTTTTTCTTGAATTATTTTTTTAATTAAAGAAAATACAAAACGTAATTTAAAGAATTAAAAAACGTAATTCATTATCACACAACC
>ERZ773037.80-NODE-80-length-46626-cov-6.188894_pt1 | contig 46626 bp, 46 predicted proteins | sample MGYA00511466_ERZ773037 | MGnify/ENA primary metagenome ERZ773037 (study PRJEB29015, sample SAMEA2738146) | human oral metagenome | biome: human oral; feature: human-associated habitat; material: saliva | place: China | collected 2202 ... | reverse complement strand
AAAATCATTAGTGATCAGTTTGAATTCGTCCCATGCACCATAATATAAGTTATTCATGATATACCTCCTAGTATAAAGTCTTAATAATATAATTCAAACGACTGGAAACAAGACCTGCTGAAATACTAGATACATTATCAATATCTTCTAATGTATCTGCTAGTAAATAGAAATAATTAGATAGCGCCTCTAATTCTTCTTTTGTGCTATCTTTAACAATAGATGGTAATGTAGATCCTAGAGTGATTTGCATCATATCATCAGAATCTTTTTTAATAAATACGATTCCACTTGGTAGCACTCTAACAACAGTACCATCTGCCATTGTAGCAACAAACGATTTGTTATCATTATTTGTTAATTCGCTGACTATCAATTTGACATCAACGTTCATCATATACTCCTCTGTGTATAAGATGGAATACAACTTTCTTAGTTCTTCTTTTTTCATTAAATCAGTTCCTTTCTTTATTAAATAATATAAATCTGATTCACAATAATAATATATGATTAAAAATATGGAAGAGGACAGTTAATGCCCTCTTCCGTTTACATATTAATCTTCAGCAATATAAATCATATTCCAAATATCTAATGTAGGAACTTCGATATTCAAATAATATTTACCGTCTTTTTCTTCTACGTTAACTTGACATTTAACCATAGCAGATTTAGACCAATCATCTGGGGAAGTTAAGAATACTTTATCCGCTAATCTGTTAGCTAATTCTTTATCATCACCAACTTCATATTTAACAAATAGATCTTCTTGGAATACAGGAGTTTTGTTTTCTTTAGAACCAGCTTCATTCTTCCAATTAGATACCACTTCAGATAAGTTGATCATTTGAATAGTTCTGAATCCTTTACCTTGTTTAGTCCAAGTCCAGATTTGGAATCCTCTAGTACCATACTTATCCCAGTTTTGTTTGAAGCCATATTTATTAGTTACTTCTACAAAAGTATCAGAATCTTCTAATCCTTTACCACGTAATACTGTTTCGTATGCAGTGATAAATTGATTGTAGTCAGATACTTTACGAGCAATTAATAAATCAGTACGAAGACTTTGTGTAGGATAATAGTCTTTTTCAAGAACACCAATACCCCAACCATCTTCATTCATTTTATTAGCTAATACAGCTGAACTCATATGATAACCACCTGCAGCTGCAATTGTAGCTGTAGTCAATAATACTGCAGAAGTATTATAAGTTCCATCATTAATAGAATCTTCACCAGAGCCATTCTTAGCTACACGTTTACCATCTTTCCATTCAGTGTCAGGACCTTGCATATATGCACCAACGATAAGAGATTTACCAGTCTTACGACGTACATCATCTACACGAGCTTTAAGATCACCATATTCGGTTTGAGATCTATATTGACCATCAATAACTAATGCAGATTGACCGAAAGACCATAACTCATTATATACAACGTCTTGATTAGATTTGAGCATTTTATCAATATGCTCACCATTAACGTCATTAATAGTTACATATTTATCTGGCATACGTTTCTTCATATCAGCAATGAAGTCACCATAGTAATCACTCATATAATGAGCATCACTATCTGCATCATAATATGCATTGATTGTACGATCACCGATAGTATCACCTTGCCAGCCATCAAAACCACCATTTTCCATAGCTTCAATCATAACTTTAGAGATATGATCTCTCCAAGGTTTACTCATAGGATGATAGTAATATTGGAAAGGTTTACCATCAATATAATTAATATATGGAGTACCTTTCTTGTTAAGACCATAAGTATCATGGTTATATGCATACTCAATAGCAGATACAGTTTCTGGCTCATCAATAGAACGAGCAAAGCACATATTGTATAGCATTGCTACAGAACCTTTAGAGTGCATATAGTCAGTCATCTTAGTAACCATCTTAACATCTACTTTACTATGGCTCCAAGTATTCCAATCTTGAGAGAATTGATCTTGATCAATAGGGAATGGATTTTGTGGGGATTTATATGCATCGTAGAAGAAATAGCTATTAATATTCATATTTGTCATGACCCCAAGACCACTCATATAGCGGTCTTCGTTTTTCAACAAAATAGAATTATAGTCATCCCCAGAACCGCCTACTACGCCATATCTAGGATAGACAGTCCAGTCTTCTTCTACAGAGAATGCAGTTGTCATAAAATCAATGTTACCATTAACATCACTAACTTTAATGGCTAAGAGATATCCAGTATTATTTTCTAGTAACTTAGCTGGAACTGTTACAGAGTATTCTTTAGTCTCATTCTTACGTAGATATAATTTAGAATCTTCTAATACAGTAGCTAATAAAGTATTAACTTTATACAAGTCTACTTTAACTACCATAGGAGAATCTTCTGCAGTGTTTTTAACTTTAAATGTTAAAGTTACATCTTCATCTTTACGATAGCTAGCTTTATCTTTATTAATATTAGTAATAAATTCAATAGTACTAGCTGGAACTTCAGTGGAAGAGATAACCTCATTACGTTCAATGATTTTAAATTCTGTTGGTTTAGTCTTATTAATAAAAAGATATGCTTCTTTATTACTAATAACTACATAACCAGATTGATCTGATTCTAAGTTTAATTCAGAGATATCAAAAGATAGTTTATTATCTTCAATGACGCCTTGAACCATATTTAGAATATCAGTTGGTAAAACTTTTTCCATATAAAATTCTCCTTATAAAAAAATAATGACATCCAAAATTAGATGCCTACTATAATGTATCATCTCATTCCATGGTTTCATTTTTATCTCATATTTACAAAAAAATAAATGAGGGTAAAGGTCACTAGGACCTTTACCCATTATTCATTTATTTATTATTTAGTGATGATTGTACCGTATTGATCACGTTTAACTTCTTTTGTAGATTTGTTTACATGAACACGTTCAAGTTTTTTACCTTCAACAGCATAACGCATCAATTCAGGTTTGAATTCTTCAACCAAACGGCTATCAACTGTTTGACCTAATTCTTTAGCTTTTTCAATTGCACGATGAATTACTTCAGCGAATTCATAACGTGTAACTGCACGGTCACCTTTGAATGTACCATCTGGGTAACCAACTAAAAGACCACGTTTAGCCATATCATCAACTGCTACATAAGCCCAATGATTTTCTTCGATATCAGGGAATACAGTATTAGCTTCTTGAGGTAAATCAAGACCAAGTACTGCATTCAAGATAGCTTTGAATTTAGCATTGTCAGATTGAAGTTGAGCAATTTCTTTCTTAGCTTCAGCTAAGTCTTTAGCCATTGCTACTTTGGAGCGAGATACTTCAGAACGAGCACCTACTTTATAAGTAACACCAGCATTGATTACATTGTCACTACCGAATGTAGTACCAGCTGTGAACATCAAGTCTTCGTTAGGACGGTAAGCAATACCTACTGCACCAGCATTAGCATTATGGAAATGACCATAGCCAGCCATGATATCCAATTTGTGATCTGGATCGAAGTCCAATGGATGTAAGCCAGCTAATGCCGCAGTACCAGCAATACCTTTACGAGCTTCTTGTTGGTTAGCACGAACTACATTACCTAATTTGCTAGCATTGCTATTAACTTGATCAATAGCACTAGTTAATTGGTTAACGTTAACTGCATCAGTACCGTTTTGACCAGCTGCTACATTAGTGATTGTTTTGTTACCAGCATTGATACCATCATTGTTGATAACTACGCCACCATTAAATTTAGCAGAGTCAAGACCTTTTAGATCTTTATTAAGATCGAATTTAACTACACCATTAGCCGCTACAGAAGCTGTAGTGTTGCTACCATTAGTGAAGTCAAGACCTGTAGCAAGAGTAGTAGTATTAGCTGCACCACCATTAGCTTTGTAAGTTAATGGAGTTACTTTAGCTGCATTATCACCATTGTATGTAGTAGTAACTACATCAGCACCATTTTCATTCACTTGACGAGTTACTTTGATAACGTCATCGCCTTTGAATGTAACAGCATCTTTAGCAATATTACGTACAGTATTTTTACTTACGTATACACCGTATGTTGCATTTGCATCGCCAGTAGATTTGCCGTTAGTTACACGAACTGCAGCAATATTATCTACTTTGTTATCTGCAACTACAGATTCAACTGCTTTGTTAGCTGCTACTACAGAATTCAATTGATCAACGTTAACTGCATCAGTACCAGCTGTACCAGTAGCTACATGATGGATTTGGTTACCAGCTACATCTACATTTGTAGTTGTGAAGGAAACTGTACCATTAGCACCACTTGCAGTCATGCCGTCGATGCCATAGGATGCTGTATCTAATGTATTACGGTTTTCAATTGTAACGCCATTAGCATCGTGTTTAGTATCAACATCGCCATCGAATGCAATCAAACCATCTTTAGTTACAACTGCATGTTTAGGATCAGTATCTTTGCCGAATGCTACAGAATTCATATCTGTAAGATCTTTCTTAACAGATACAGTATATTCTTTACCACCAGCTGCATTTGTACTTTCAGATACGGCTACATTATCACCAGCTACAACTGTAGTATGTTTTTTAGCTTCAGCCATTGCATTATTAATTGCAGTTTTATGGTTAGCTAAAGTGTTTTCAACTGCAGTGTTAACTTGGTTTTGAGCATCAGCTAAATCTTCAACGTCTTTACGAAGACCATTCAATTGAGCCACATTAACTGCATCAGTATCTGCTACACCAGCTTTTACATTGTTAATGATTTGATCGCCAGCGCTGATACCATCAGTACCAAATTTAACGTTCTTGCCATTAGAATTGATGTTGATGCCATCCATATTATATTCTGCAGTATCCAAGTTATCAGTATTTTCAAGTTTAATACCATTAGGACCATAGTTAGTATTCACATCGCCATTGAATACGTGCATACCGTCTTTGGTTACAAAGTTACGTTGTGGGTCATTAACTGTATTGAATTGAACAGAGTTCATATTAGTTAAATCACGGTTAACGTTAACTTTGTATTCTTTACGACCAAAGTTATTGTCTTGAGATGTAACTGTTGTATTAGTTCCATCTACAAGAGTATTGTATTTTTGAGCTTCCAATGCAACGTCGTACAATTGGGAGCCATTAATACCATCAGTGGATGTAGCAGACACTCGACCAGCTGCTAAGTTTTGTAATTGACGAGTGTATTCTGTTACACCACCAGCACCAGCACGACCATGTGTACCAAAGCTTACAACAGAGTCAGGATTGCTACCAGCATATGTAGAATTGCTGAAGCGAATATCTGTTGTGTTATCTTTGATATTAGTTGTACCAACTTGTAATTCAGTTACAGAGTTAGAACCAAGAGCTACGCCATTTTGTAAATCGGCGATAGTATTATTACCGAGCGCAAATGCATCAATTGCTGTAGCTTGAGCATGGGAGCCTACAACTGTTGCTCCTTGCTCTTTAGTTGTGGAATTTGCGCCAAAGATCAATTGTTCTTTATCAGCGCTTTGAACTAAGTTGTTATAACCAACTACAACGGATTGATCAGCATTAACAAAACCATTATTAGCACCTACTACTGTAGTATCATCACCATTTACAGTTGTATCACGACCAATAACAATAGAAGATACGCCTTTTGCATTTACATTTGTACCAATGTTTACAGTTTTGACGCCTTCTGCATGGATAGCATTACCGATAGCTACTGAAGATTCGCCATCAGAAATTACGCCGTTACCAATAGCAATAGTGTCTTGAACCTTGGTTTCAACCCCATTGCCGATACCAATAGTATTGAAGTCGGTAGCAACTCCATTACCGATACCAATGCTATTGCCAAGGTTATTAGTAACATGATTACCGATACCAACACTATTATTACTATTAGTAGTAACTGCAGTACCGATACCAACACTATCATTACTATTAGTAGTAACTGCAGTACCGATAGCTACGTTGTTATCAGAATGAGATTGAACATGTGAACCAAGTGCAATAGAATCTTTACCATCTACTGAAGTAACAGCGCCAATAGCCAATGCATTATCTTTATTAGCATAAGCACCGTTGCCAATAGCTACGGTGTTATCTGCAGCTGCACGGGCTTGAGACCCAATTGCAAATGTATAATCTTTTAATGCTTGGGAAGATGACCCGATAGCTAGGCTAGCATAGCCTTTCGCCTCGGAATTTTCGCCACCAGCTAAGCTGTTTGCACCGGTCGCTTTATTGTTGTGACCGTATACAAGAGAGTTAGCACCACTTACAGTATTTTCAAAGCCAACAGCAAATGCTGATGTACCTGTTGCTGTAATAGCATTATCTTTACCATAAGATTCAGCACCGTATCCTGTTGCATTTGTATCGACTGTGTTGTTAACCCCAGCTGCAAATCCAGATGCTGCCACTGCACTCAATACCAAAGTTGTTAAAATTACCTTACCGTTTTTCTTGTTCATAATGAACCTCCTAAATAAAATTAAAATACACTATATTATAAACCACTGCCTATTCGTTTTCACAATGAATAGGCAATGTTATAACCATTAATTCATATCAATAATATATGACTATTTTTTATTTTGATTATCTAAACTTAGAACCAATGGAACTTTAGATCTATGCATATCAATTACCTTACTTTCATCACGTCTGAAGAAAGTTTCTTTATGCCATGCAAATGTACGTTTAGTTCCATCGATATCATAATACTGCTTAGTAGCTGTCGCTTCTATATGGAAATCTTTTTTCCTAAGCAATGGGAATTTCTCACGTCCATTCATACTATTGCTATGGATATGACAAATTATAAAGCTGGTAGCATACTTAGTAAAGGAACTAAATGTTTTAGCTCCTCCTATAACGTATGCTTGTTTTACATCAGTATCTTCTAAGTATTGAACGATCTCCTCAGGAGAATGCATTACTTTTACTTTTGGATTACTAATTTTATAATCTTTGTTTGTACTCAAAACTATATAGTTTCTGTGGTTTAACAAACTAGGTTGTTTCTCAAAGGTCTCTCTTCCCATGATTACAGTACAACCTAGTGTAATATTACGCATTTCGACTTCGAATTTTGGCACTGTTAAAATCTTCTCTCCCATCGAATTAACTAGATGCCGTGAATTGTCATAAGTTGCTATGAGAGTTAATAGCATAACTTTCCCTGATCTTTCTTTTTTTAAACTACTAAACTGCTACTTCTGCTTTAATCTTTGGACCTGGTGTATATCCTTCTAGACTAAAGTCTTCAATCTTAAAATCATAGAAATCTTTTACTTCTGTGTTTAAGACCAATCTAGGTTTACATTCTCTATTAGTTTTAATAGTATCTGTGAGATCATTTAAATCGACTAAACCCATTTGTTGCTGCATTTGTGGTATATGATTCTCATAGATATGAGCATCATTAATACACACAGTCAACAATCCAGGTTCATAACCAGTAACTTGAGCGATCATATGAACTAGAACTGCATACTGTGTAACGTTGAATGGTTGACCTAAGAACCAATCATTGCTACGAATAGTTAGCATGCAATTCAGTTTACCATGATTGATATTCCAAAGAGTTTGGAATGCACATGGTTGCAATGCCATATCTGGTAAGTCTTCAATATTCCAAAGAGTTACCACCATGCGTCTATTAGTTGGATCTTCTTTGATAGTCTTAATAAGATTATCAACTTGCCTATATTTAGCTAATTGATATCCATAAGCTTTACCAATAGTTCCATCTTCACGCATCCATTCATCCCAGATATGTACACCCATATCTTGGAGTTTGCGAACGTCATTAGATTGCATTTGCCAAATCCATAATAGCTCTTTCACCGCAGTCTTAAATCCTACAAACTTAGAGGCTAGAATTGGAAATGCATCTTGTAAATCAAATGTCATACAAACATGTGGTAATGAGATAGCTCGAATACCTGTACGGTTATCTCGCATATCACCATTACTTAAAATTTGATTGGCTACCGATAAATAGTAGTAATCATACTTAGTTAATTTGTCACTTGGTATCATTACTTCCCTCCAATCTTATCTATGATATATCTATATGCTAATAGAAATGCCATACCAAAATCATAGATTATTAATATCCCAATTACGTAAGGTGTATCTCGCATATGGGATCCAGTAATCCATTCTAACAAAAACAAAGGAATCAGTATCATCCATGGACATATTAAGATTCCTATAAGACTAAACAACTTAATCAACAATTTCACCTTCTATCAACAGAGTTATATAATAACCATGTCAATGAAATAGATGCAATTACAAGTAATATTCCCACCAGTAACATAGAAAAATTACGTAAATAACTTGCAGCTAATATACAGACATTCATAGAGATTATATGAATTAGATACAATCGAGTTTTCTTTCTAAACATATATTCCTCCTACTAAAATGTCTTTTATTTGTTGTTTTTTAAACTTACAGCTACGTAAGATAAAATAATAGAAATAATAATAAGAGAGATGTTTGTGCATACTAGTGCGTATGACATCTTTAGATTATATCCATCCATTATATTTACAATAGATGCACCCATTGATAATACGTTAAGACCAATAGCAACCATACTTGCTAAGATGACAAATAATTCAGATTTCATTGTTGTTTCCTCCTTGGGAAAAATAATATTAATAGAATGTCAAAAAATAATGAGCTAGACTTTTATCGTCTAGCTCTTCTACGTTTTGGTAATGGATTAATGATGCGGTCAGCCATACCAGCAAGACCGATTAGTGTAACAATAGCACCAATAGAATATAATGGTGCTAATAGAATGATGATTCCTAAGGAATCTTGATTACTTTGATCAATGAAATAAGTAAAAGCTAATGTAATCAATCCAACTACGAAAATTTTCAAATGTCCTAACATGATATTTACCTCCTAAATTAAATATAACTATATCATATCACGTTAATAATATACAGCTATATTTTAGAAGTATTACAAAAAAAGAAATAGACTAGTCTACTAAGAGACTAGTCTATTTTATTAATCTTGAGCAACCATAGTTATAACTAAACCAATTGCAGCAGCAGATGCAATGATCTCTAAAGTTCTAGCTACTACATACGCACTTGCGAAATCATACATGTAATAGGACCCCCTATTTAACTAATACTGGACGTGCAGCCATATCAATCACAGTAGTGTCAGCATCATATTCCATATTATGACTAATAAGGAAACATTGCTCACATCCTACCATGGAGATAAGCTGTTTTAATAAACCAATGAATTGAATACGGTTCTCTGTATCAAGACCACCATCAATTTCATCTAACTTTAAGATATTATAATCAGTAGATGAGTTAGATAGAATTGCAAATGATAATATCATACTAATCATACAGATTTGACTTGTACTCATAGATGAGATATCATCATTAACCAATCCATTACCTAAACAAGGTATTCTAAATTCAGCTTCATTGATTACGAATGGCTGTATAATAAATTGACCATTGAATATCAAACTGAGTAATTCATTAGCCTTCAAAATAATATTTCCCATGTACGTTCTCATAAACACTGTCTGGATGCCCGTAGTTGGGCTTAAATAGTAACGTATAGTTTCGAGAATCGAGAAATTCTTATTATACAGGTCTAGGTCCCTGATATAGTCTTCTAATAACGTTTTATTGGATGCTATCTTATCTCTTTCATTAAGAATAGCATTTAAGTCATTATTCAGTCTATCTGCACGAGACTTAGCTTCATCCATTCTACCCTCAAGGTCTTTAACCTTAAAGGCAATATCCGATAAAGAATTGATTTGAGATTGAAGTTCATTATTTCTTGCTTCAAGTCCAATACACTCATCTACTAGAGATTTACATTTAGTATAGACTTCAGTCTTAAACTCTGTTACAGATATATTAGTAGTGATTTCATCAATAGATTCTTTTTCAGTAATTAACTGAGAATCTATAGTAGCTAGTTTATCTTTCAATGAAGCGATGTCAGAATCTAATTCATCGATTAGAGCCTTGTTTGCTTCATACTTCGCCGCTGGTTCTTTTAAAGATTCAATGATTTCCTCATAGTTAGATTTAGTCGTGATAATATTAAAGATACCACGAATCTGATTAAAGTCAATCATTAATTGTTCCATATGGTCTAAAGAAGCTAATAGTTGATATGGGTCGATGATATAATCAACAGGACTCTTTTCTAATAGCTTTCTGAAAGATAATACCATACCATGTAGATTGGTGAATCTCTTATTGAAATCATAAAGTTCTTTATAAGACTCAATATCTTTCTCTAGAGATTTTAAAAGTTTATTAGACTCATTAATTTCTTTATTGATATCATTGATGCGTTTCTCTGGATGTTTAGATGATGCTTCAATTGCTTCTTTAACAAAAGAGCAATCATCTATTTTACATTCTTTAGGACGTAAAGCTAAAGATTTAGCTTTATCGAATAGAATCTCATATGCTAATATTTCTGATTCTAATTCAGTCACAGTTCTAGATACTTCACTATAAGTACGAGATAACTCAACGGTTTGGTCTACATACTTACCATCGTTATCTAGTGTAGTCTTAACGAAATCATATTTTTCTTTCTTAGTGGTAGCATCTAACCCATTATAAAGACTATCTAACACTGGGACAATCATTTCCATAGCATTAACTAATGCTTCTGCTTCGGAAAGATTTTTAATAGAGGAGTTTAAACTATTGATATCATTATCAAGTTCAGCTATCTTAGCTTTAGTATCTTTATATAGAGTTAGATCAGAATCACTGAATCCTCCATCTAATAAAGTACCACGCTTAGTAATCTTAGATTGTAGAGATTCAAATATATCATCTTTATCTCTACTTATACTTTCAATCTTAGAGTTAGCTATAGTCTCTTCAGCTCTCCATTTAGATATATCTCTATCGAAAGAGCGTAGACTACCATCAATAATATCTTTTAGTTCATTTAGATCTTCACTAGATAATTCTCCTTTAGAAAGATTAATAACTTGGGATTTGGATGCTCTAATATAATCTAGATTATCCCGTATCTCTTCGTTAATCTTATAGAATTCTTCAAGATTATTATCTCTAGTCAAGATACCTATCTCCGCATCAATCTTTGATGCTTCAATAACTGCTCTATCTCGTTCTCTAGATACATCTTCAACTTGTCTTGAGATATTATTGTATCTAGAGTTTAGTTCTTCTATATTACCAATTTGATTAATCTTAGAAGAGATTGTACTAATTAGATTCTTGAACGTAGAATACTTCTTGGTAATGACTTTATACATGTTGTTGTATACTTCAATACCATTAATAATACTATTAACAAACTTCTTACGTTCAGCTGGTTTCTTATCTGCTAGCCCTCTATCTTCAGAAGATAACTGAGATAATGTAAGGAAGTTAGCATCTAAGTTAAATAAATCAAATATGATGTCTTTACCAGAAGTCACGTTCCAAGTAGGATTCAACTCAACTCGGTTCATTCCTTTATATACTTGCATCTTAACTTGACCTCTAGAGCCATCTGTCTTTACTGGATGAACGTATAGTATTTCATATACTTCACCATTATAAAGATATCTTAAAGTTTTTTTACCCTCCAACCCAGGAATGATAGCTGTATTATCATCTTGGAGTGGAGATAATGCTTTTAATAATGTGGACTTACCCGAACCATTGGAGCCACGAATGATGACGATATTAGAGGTAGACTGTGATAAGTCTACCTCTAAGATATTATCACCACGACCATTGTAAATACCTATGTAATTTTCAAGTCGGATTGATAATAGTTTCATTACAATTACCTACAATTTTTTAATAATAAAATCCCGAGAATTAGGGTCTGATGTTAATATAACCTGATCGCCAATGTTTGCTAAATTATAAGAGCGACCAGTTACATTAATAAAGAATTCTCCATTAAGTTCGACCAAAAAGATTGATCTCTCATTATTAATCATTTTGAGATAATCATCTGTCTCACTAATAGTCATATTTCGTTTATCAGTTATTATATAGAGTGGAGATTCAGCTAGATGATCTTTATATAAGACTCTTGCTACCATCCACAGTAGTGATATGATAATAATGATAAACAGTGCAGTTATCGCTAAAGTTACATTCATTACGTATAACATCCCTCTCCATAACAAATTATACATAAAGTATTAACTTGTTTGCTGTAGATTACTATTTTACTTTTATAGACTTATAGATGATAAATAGTAAGACTACTGACATTATAGACATTACATAATCAGGAGTGATTTCTTGTCCACTTGTATATTTATAGAAGACACTACCCCCAATAGCTAATGTCAATAAAAGATCAAAAGCCATCATAAATTTACCTTTTTTTGTTATGATCATTAGTTATGATACATAGCACGGTTAATAAAATTAGTCCGACATTAGTGATGAAGCTAATGTTAGATATAATTGTTAGCATTACTGCTGCAATTAAGATTGCTAATGTTAATTCGATCATTCTATCACTCTCCCATATACTTTTCAAGTATGTGTAAGAGTGCCTTAGATATCTTATAACCAATTACAATAATTAATGCAGTCAAGATCACTGAAGTAGCGTATATAAAGATTAATACCCTACCCTCAGGGGCTTGAAGCATATCATGTACAATGTAACCAAAACAAGCAATATAAATAATAGCACCTATGACATATAATAGATTATTCTTTGTAATCATAAGTAAATTCTCCTTTCATTTATTATTGCTTTGTTCAAGGAGGTTACACGTCTATTTTCTCCATAGTAGGGTATGGCAAACCCCATCTCCAATCAATAGAGAAAGATTTACCACAATCATTACATTTGAATTTATATAATTGATATCTATTCAGATTTTCTAATACCTGATTAGGATCTTTACTAAATGCAAGAATGATATTAGCATAACTTACTGGTTTACCATTTGCTGTATATAGATCAAAGTTCTTTGAATAACACTTAGGGCAAGTACAGTTATCAATAACTGCTTCTTTCATATATCTCACCACCTTAAAAAATAAAACCCTCTAGGATTATGTATCCTAGAGGGTAATATATTATTTCTTATCCATATCTTCAATAGCTTTCTTGATTTGATCTTCAATATCAGATTCTAGTTGAAGTTTACGTTCTTTTTCTTCTTCTGGATCTACTTCTTTGATGCCATATTTTTCAATACAGTCACCAATAGTTTTGTAGATAATATCCATTGTAGTTTCCAAAAGTTCTTTAGGCATACTGAATAGTAAATCGATTTGTTGTTCTAGACGTGGTTCGAACTCAAGTAATTGAGTGAATACAATCTTTTCATATTTACTTTCAGCATCAACTTCCATAGTAGCATTATTGAAGTAGTTAGCATCGATGAATGCATCACGTAATGCAATATTTTCATCGTGTTGATGTTCAAATGCTTCTTCAATAGTAGCTAAGAATCCTTTAAGACTGAATTCTGGTTCAATACCAGCCTTAATAAGATCATTAGTATATCTTGGATAATAATACAACTCTGCAAAGATGTTACTATTATCAACTTCCATGATAGCCAATACTCGAGCAACGAATCCATGTACGTTTGGCACGTTGAATTTGGACATAACTACTTGACTTAAGATATCAGTGGATTCAGCAAGATTAAAATCGATGAAAGTTTTAACTTTCTCTAAGTTTAGATTATGGTAAACCACATCGATATATGTAAGAACGGAATATAAATGGGATTGTACAGATTCTCCACCACATAGCCATTTAAAGAATGTAGCGAAGAAAGAGTAAATACCATTATAATCTTTAGTAGCAATCAACTTAACGAATGTATTGAAGTTGATTAGTAATGTATGCATAGAATCAGATTCACGATTCACTGCTACACTGAATGGATTATCAGTAAGATATTCTTGTTCGATATCCTCATTGTATACCAATACAATATTCTTACCACGGATATTTAACTTACGACCATAAGCATGAGAACTAATAATGAAACCATCTTTAGATTCTAATAGTTCATCAGTCTTAATGAAGTAACTTTCATTATGATCATTGAGAAGATCATAATCTGGTGCAATACTTTCTAGTTTATCCCAATACAAGGAATTTGTATCAAGAAGTTTAACTAGATAATGACCAAAATTATGAATATCAGTGTTTGCTTGTCCTACTCGCATAGAATCCTCCTATTTAGTCTTCGTATAAATAATACGACGAATATCGCCCTCAGCAACTTTAATTGAATCGGAGTATTTAGCTTGGCTCATGTCAAGAAGAATATCAGTGTATTCTTTCTTGACACCTCCAACTACTACTTTACCGAATTCAATATCTTTACCAAGTTTATTATAGCGTTCTTTAAGTGCTTCCATTTGAGTTCTGGAGAACACGAAATATCTGTAATAGATATCAGCCATCTTAAACCTCCTCAAAGTATATTGAACAGCTGTCTTCCATGTTAATTAAAGCTGGACGAAGTTGTTTCTCAAATGCTCGAGTTCTAGCTACCTTAGCAATTGTTTGACCAAGTAAATGGGCATCAAATGCTACTGCTTCAGGATCTCTAGTATCTGTTAATTCTAATCCAGCATCATCTGCTAACATGATTGCAGATGTATAACCTTTCTCTTCACGGTATATATTGAGCATCTTACTAAAGTTCTCATCCCATACATTAGGTTCTTCTTCATTAGTGAAAGAGTTCCATTCATATACACCATAGTTGAGTGGACATAACATCCCACCTACACCAGGATCTGATGCGGAAGATGTATTCAAATCGATAATCCCTAAATGAGATGGATCGATTGCACGTACATTACGTGCTACATTCTTACTATTAGATTCCCCGGGACCAGATGGACCTTTAATGGTATACTTTAATTGTAAGAATGAGTCTCTATCGTTAACCATATTACGGAAACCTTTTAAGTTAGATTTCTGTAATTCAGCAATCAAAGCCATTGGTGGTGTATTCAATTGCTGTTTGATTCGATAAGCTTCCATGTTAGGATCATGCTTCTCTGGTAAACGTCTAAGTTTAACATTGATGAGCATGATATACATAGCTGCAATATATTCAGACCATCTAATCCGTTTAGATGATGCATCTAAGTTATTCTTCAAACGAATTGAAGAGAACTCACATGCCATCCATTTTAATACAGAATAGATATCTTCTTTGATATGATCAGGTAAACGTAAACGCTTCTTAGTTGGAATATCATAAGAGTTTTCCAAAGATTCAATGATTGCATTACCTTTAGTAAATACTGAAGTTTCAGAAGATACAAAGTTATAACCTAATTTGCATACCCAGAATTCTGTGGTATAGATTTGGTCTAATGTAGTCTTCTTAGTTGCATATAAGCTTATAGCTTTAGCAAATGATGCAATAAAGGATTGTAAGATACGATCATTATCTACAAATGATTTTACTGCAGAGATATAGAATGGACTCTTCATATGAGCATTGGCAATCGCAAAAGTATAATACTCTGGATCATCAATATCATGATCAGAGATCTTGATTATATCTTCAAAGTTAAACTTGCTTAAAGTTTCATACCATCCGAATCTAGCTAAGTAGTATTCAAATAGTGTAACCTTATGGTCAAACAGGTATACACTAAAGATAGCCATACGTAATGTCTTCTCTTTCGTTGTATTCAAGTCAACGAAGTTACGAAGCATCTTAACAGCATTAGAGTTTGTCTTAAGTGTAATAGATTGAGTCTTAGCAGCAGCTGCTGTAGTATTATTATAAGTACTACCATCAACTAGCTGGAATAATGGGAAATAGTCATTGCCATTCAAATGAATATATGCCCCATCAATAACTCGTGGTATCGCAATAAGTACATCGAAAGTATCTTCATCTTTAGCACAGGCTACATAATAAGTTACCTTCAATATCTTAAGATCAGAGTCTTTAATAGATATAGATGGAGTTTCATCACCGATAAGTAACTTTTGTACTTCAGTGTAATCATCTATAACTTCAAATCCTAATACTTTGATAGTATAGAATTTATTTCTTTCACATGAAAGAATAACATCCTTCAAGTCTTCAATGATATCATCATCAGACTTAGTGAAGAATTTGTCATTGAACTTAGGTCTATTTTTATCGTTATAATCTGCGATAAACTTAGCTTGTGTGTTCATTGTCACCCTCCCCAATATTGGTGATCTTAACTTTAATTTGTGACCCAATTGGATTAGGTACATTTGGTTCTCTATCTTCAAAGATTATATAACAATCCATATCTAATGCTTCAGCGATTGTCTTAATCTTTGCTAATGTGATAGTATCCTTTTCAAATAGACGACGGTCATTATTAAAGTTATCCCCAAACCGATAAGCATATTTATTGATATCAATATTCTTACGATTAACAGCTTCCTTCAGACCGATCATCTCAGGTAAGTCATTTGGTTTAATTCTAACATTGAAGATATTATCTGGATTAATCAAGATAGTTTCTTCCATAGAACGTAACTCACTGGACTTCTCAATTTGATCTTGCATGCTTTTAGTATTACTAAAATCAATAATCTTCATATTATCTAATTCATACTTAGACTGGTCTTTATCTGCACTGATGAAAGTCGCCATACATCCATCAAGTACAATACCATTGGTTTGGTATGCATTAGATTTGCCTATAATAGGAAAGACTTTACCATCTTCTTCGACAGCAATGTTAATATCATCAGCATTCTTCATTGCAGTATCAAAATCGTATATGGTATACATCGTTCCATTTATTACGCCTTTTTTCATTCCACGTGTCTCCGATTAAAAATAAAAGATACAATGGGAGGTTAGGTTATTCACCTAACCTCCAATTATCAGTTATTATTCAACGTCAACGAGTTTATCGTCTTTAATGAATTTCTTCAAATCAACAGCTGGTTCGAAGTCGATGACACGTTTACCATCTTCTTCAGTTGCAGTAACTGTAAGATATTCATCAAATTTAACTTCATAACCATCTTCATCGATATCTGTTTTGTTAAGATTCATCAATGCATTGATTACGGAAGATAAGATTACACGAGTGATATCGAATACGAATGCATTATTAACAAATTTGTTATTAGTTAATTTATACATGAAACGATTCAAGAAGCGTTGAACTTCTTCATCACTCAAATCATATACAGTAGCGATATCTTTAACGCCATCTTCTTCTAACTCAAAGCGAGCTTCGAAGGAGTTTTTACCTTCATCATCTACTGCACGTTCTAAAACGATACCAGCAATGAATGTACCATTTTTATCATTAACACGCAACGCTGCTTCGTTTTCAAACTTAGTGTTTGCTAAGAATTTAACTGCACCGAATAGTACAGACTTTAATACGTTTACAAACTGATGGGAACGTAGAATAATTTGATCTTCAGCTTTCAAGCGTTCCAATACAGTTTCAATAATGTTTGTTTCTTTAACGTCTTTTACCATGGTTGTATCTCCTTTGCATGGAAAATAAAATATAATACGTGACCATAGACTATATCATGATCACGTATATAATATATTAATATTCTGTAAGTTAGTTTGTAATTTTTTACAAACCAAATCTTGCTTTAAAGTCAGGCAATGCCTCAATCTGGATACCATACTTGAGTGCTTTGTCTACTTTAGAACTACTGAATCCTACATGAGGAATCACTAGAATATTCGTATCTCTGGTTACACTTGTATCTGTAACGAAATACCCGAGAGGTGCCATTCTCTCTGCTAATGTATCATCTCTAAACCCAGTGATAACTATCTTCTTACGATTATCAACCAAGTTATAAGTTCTGACTACATTATTCATTTTCATGATAGTAATAAGATCTTCAGCAAAGACTTCACGTTCATTTAAGATTGTCTCTACTGCAACTTTACCGATCCCTTTCAATCTCATGAGTTTAGTCTGCAATTCACTATCTGGTAAGTTTAATACTTCTTCTATCTTCAAAGCATGAAGTACAATCTTCCAAGTTTTAATTGCAATGTCTGTAAAGCCAAGAGCACCAATGATATTATAATCATATACTTGCTTTGTCTTTAGTTCGTTTACCCGCTCCATGAACTTCTTACTATTGACATCACCTAAAATTGCTAATCTACTAGGTGTAATATTAAGAAGATCAGTGAATGAAGTTATGCTTAAATCTTTAACTGTAGCTTCAGAGAAATCTCTAAAGTTAATCTTTTTAAGCATATCTGCCATCCTAGCAATACCACGACCAATACATTTAGGATTAGGACATGACACAGATTTGCCGCTATAGGACTCTACCAGTAGAGTACCACAGGCAGGACAATTATCAATGAATTCCTCCATAGGTCTTGGATTATTATCATTCTCTACACAATCATGTCTAGATACATATGGCATTACATCATTAACATAAGTTACATCAATAATGTCATTATATCTTAATGATAATGCTTTGAATCTTTCATATGAATGACCACTAGCTAAGTTATGAACTGTGCCATTAAATTCAACTGGGTCAAACATAATCATCGGTGTAATAACACCATTCTTACCAACTGTATATTGGTAACCACGGAATCTTGTAGATCTAACCATAGCATTGAATTTGATTGCAATACTATACTTATTCACATGATTCTCTCTACCAAGAGCTTGAATGATATTCTTATCAGTATAGGATACTACTACACCATCATAAGCAAATGGCATGTAAGATCTAAACCAATCAGCATCTTGGACAAACTTATTCACTTGGAATAGTACGTTGCTATAGTAACCTTGAATGATTCTATATCTATTAGGTTCTTTCGTAGCAAAGTATCTATTCATGAATTCTAATTCTTCTATACGACTATTAAAGTCTAAAGAAGTTGCTAATGGTACTAATGTGATATAATCAATATAATCTCTAGCATTAGCTGATCCAATAATACCAGCTATTGCAGTTCTCATATTCTTATAAGTCTTACCAGTAGCATTCTGGAATCTAACTAGATCTTCTTTAGTTATGATTGCCTCAAACTTCATACCGATAATCTCATTATCAGATAACTCATTAGGGAATCTATAACCATATAGGATATCAGTTAAATCTGTAGCTAAGTCAGCATCTAAATCTCCTCGAGTTCTAGCACTGACTACTTTATTATTAACTTCTGCTTCTACAGATAATCCATCGTATTTGATTTCAGCTACCATTTCAAATGGGGTTTGATAATTAATCAATCCCATCATTACATGTTTAGCTAAGAAGTCTCTTTCAAATATCTTTACCTTTGGATCTTTATCTACAAAAGCTTTCTTTGCATCAGACTCTAATACAAATTTACACTTATCTAAAGTACCAACTAACTGAGGATATTTATGGGCTGTATCTCTACCCCTATCTGATACTGTAGAATGACTAGATTCTAATGCTGGTTGCCATCTATTCGTTGGAACTTCAATGAATGTATCTCTATATAGAGTATCATTAGTTTCCTTCGGATAAGATACTATTGCTTCAATATAACTTTCGTTACTTGTAGCCTTACCTTTACCTTGGAGCTTAAAGTGAACTACATCAGATCCAACTTGGAAATTAGGATTGTATCTCTTATAAGCTTCTAATAGTAAATCATAGACACCGTCTTCTAATGGTAATACAGCTAGATCTGTATTATTATATAAGACATTGCTGATACGTAGAATTGTATCAGCATCATCTATATCCTGAATGGTCCAGTTTTGTTTATTCAACAGAACTGAAGTCCGTTCATTAATCAATCTTAAATTCTCGTCTTCAAAGACGTTATCAAGACTACCACGTAAGAGAGTCGTATAAAGATCTCTTAAAATCATGATTGCCTCCTTATCTATTAAAGTACTTAATACCCCTAGTTACCCATAAGGAATCTGTTTCGCTATAACCTTCTGGAGGTTCACTACTAATAGCTCCTTCCATGAGTGCTGGGATACCTGGTTCAACGAAGTTTTCATATACTGGATAATACTTACCATTGAATTCCTTAACCGTAATAGTCATCTTAGACTTATCATTCTCTCTTAATGCTTTAAGATAAGAATAGTCTTCAAGTATTGCAGGTGTATAGAAATCCTCATCTGGAATATCATACAATAATGCTTCTTGATATTTCTTCGGAACCTTTTCGAATGTTAATTTTAGACCAATAGCCTTAAGATATGCATTTACAATCTCAGCAGATCTAGATTTAGCATCTGCAGATAAAGTAATATCCACATCATTAGGATTCTTAGTCAATAGATCTTTGATAGATCTACGTCCGATTGGAGCTGTACTATAGAGCATCAACATAATTACATTGATATCATCACCAATATGAGTTAGTGCACTAATTTCCATCTCCCCTTGTCGGATAGGTGTATTAGTATATACAGGTTTATATAGACCAGCAGATTTATTACGGCTATTTTCACCTTTGTTATTACTAAAGGACATACTTGTTGCTGAGAACTTTTCTTCTGCATATTGTTTCAATCTACAGATATATTGTTTAGCTACAAGTACAGGTCTTAAAGACTTAACCAATCTAACACCTTGATTAGAAGAATCAAGCATAGGAGTATATACATACCCATGTCTTGTTTCTGGGAACTCAGCTAGAACTTTTTGTAAAGTTTCAATAGTAACTGGTTCTTGCATTGGTAAAATAGATATAGTAATATTACCATCTTCGATAATAGAGTTTAGATACTCCATACGGACTGATGGGTTACTATTACTAACAAATGCTTCCATTTCTTTAGCTTGACTTGGACTAAAGAAGCTTACAAATTTTATAATCTTCTTAAGAGATCCATTAGTGTCTTGCTTATTAAGATTACGAACTACTGCAGCTGATGCGGAATTGATTTCCATTTCAAATAACTGAGATGGATTCAAACGATTGACTACAGTTGCTTGGTTATATTTCATATCTACTCTTTGACCATCCTCAGTTTGAGGCATAAGTTCATCTGGTAAGATATTAGAAATGACACCTTTACCACCATATCGGTTAGTTAGTTTATCACCAACATGAAGTTCATTCTCTTCTAGGATATATACATCCATTTGTAGGTTAGAATATACGTTATTATCTATATTGAACTTAACTCCATCCAAGATTTGTTTACTTGTATGCATAAGTTTTTGTAGATCATATCCTAACTCACATTTATAATTAGCCTGAAGTTTATTTACAGTATGGATCAACTCATCACAGAATCGCTTATTGTCTTGATAGTACATATTAAGCTGAGTATTGTAGATAGAATTCTCCATTAAGTCTGGGTTATTAGTATGGATTTCAATACCAACTACTCGACCATTAGATGTAATCTTCTCATCAGACATATTGATATCTTGAAGCTTATTGAATACTTGAGAGAATAGAGCTTCTTCTTTATTTTCTCGACGTACTGCAGCTAAGATACCTTCTTTGATTTCTTCACCAATATCAGGGATAACCTTATAGATATCCTTGTTACCATATAAGTTAAGTAAGATATCATTTTCATTGATCATAAATGAGATTTTCTTAACTAGTGGCGACTTAAATCGTTTTGCACAGGACTCACTAATTTCAATAGCATCCTCTGTTGTCTTATTCTTTGCAATATACATTAATAAGACATTGATGCCATCCATCCTGTTGTTGTAATCATCGAACCCTTTAGATTTTGTAATAACGTCTCCTTTCTCAATAACACTGCCTACGACAAGATTATTTAGAACTGAGTTATTAATCTCATAACCAAAGGATTCTGTAATATACTTATAGTCTAACTTATGAAGAATGTCTAAAGTATTAGTTTCTTCATTATGGACGATAAGATAATACTCATGACCTGGGGTCATTGCATATCTTTCGATTCTAGCTAATACAGTTTTACGCTGTTCAGCTTGTTGGAAAGATGTTGAACGATGTCCAAATTCATTCTCAAAGCCAGTTTGAATGAATGGGACTTCTGGATAGCATAGTGCCATAGATTGTTCTGAATGGACACTATACATAATCTTTCGACTACCAGAACTACTAGTTGGAAATGGTTGAATTAACTCTTTCCCTAGTACTTGTTCTGGAATCTGAATTCTTTGCCTAGCACGATTAATCTCGTCGTCTAGAATCAATGTGTTCGCCATTGTGTCTCCTTTCTAAAAGTATTATAAAATGAAATACAGAAGAGTAATCAATACTCTTCTGTATCACCTTTATAATATATAACTTAATCTTCCAATGCTCTGAAGGACGCAATGAGGTCTTTCGTAATAGATGCATTTGTAACTTGACCACTTGTAGGTACTGGAGCAATCAATTCATCCATTACATCACGAGCCAAGCGTAAGAATTGCATACGGAAATCTTCACGTTCAGTAAAGAACTCTTTAAAATCACGAGTTCTAAACTTAGTATCATACCCATCTAATTCTAAGTAAGCACCTTTAGTAGCAATCTTACCAGAATCTTTAAGCATAATCATTAAAGAATAAAGTGGATCGAAACCATAATCTTGAGAGAAGATTAATGGAGTAGATTTACCAGCTTTATTTGTACGAGACTTACCTAAAGAGATATCTACTTGGGAACCAGTAAATCCAAATGTTTCTTCTTTAAGCTTACTATCATCGAATCTAATGATGTTATTCGCTAAATAAGTTACAGCTCTACCTCCAGGTAAAGACTCACCTTGTTTAAGATACATCAATTGACCTTTAGTATGCATAAATGCACTTGCTTCAATCTTTTCAGTAATATGATTGATTACTAATAAGATAATATTAGTTGCTTTGATTAATTGCATTACACCTTTAAGGAGAGATGTATTTGCTTTAGCCATTGCAGTAGCCGCCATTTGACCAGATAGTTCACCTTTTTCGGCAATACGTTCTGGAGCTAATAATGCAATGGAGTCAATAATCATAACAGTTGGGATAAACTTAGTAATTGGATTACCAGATGAATCTCTCATACCGGTGTCATACATAAGCTTATCTTTATTCTTAAGTTTAGCTTCATAAATAGCATAGATCTCATCATAGATGGACTCTGCTGTAATACCGCTATTCTTAATAGAAACACGATCAAATAGTTCTTTACCAATATATCCAGTTAAAGTTTCCAAACGTGGAATGGTAATACCACCTTCCATAGATTGGATATTCATTTCTGCATCTGGGAATTGGTTAATAATATTAGCCGCTGCTTGAACTGCAAATGTAGATTTACCAGAACCAGAACGACCAATAAGTAAGTTATAAGATCCATCTAGAATACCACGATGAGTTACAGTAGTAATCTCACCTTTATCGTTATAACAGTTTAAACGATAACCATTCAATGAATCGAAATTTAAAAATCCTGTTGGGTATGCAACGTCATAAAGACCTTGCTCTGGAGAGTAACCAGTGACTTCGGCTACACGTTCAATAAGTAAGCCCATAATAAAATCCTCCTAAAAAATATTATTATAAGTTACTAATAAGTTCTAGGAGGGGTAAAAAAATAAAATACCCCAAGGTAGTTTAACTACCTTGGGATAAGTGTTTAGAATATATAGAGTCCTTGCTCTTTAAGTTCTTCTGCAATATATAATACTTTATCATAATCTGCAGATAAAGCTAACATAGAGCATCTTACATCTTTACGAACTTTTTGTAGACGTAGACATTCTTGACTATACTTAGTTAATACACGTTTGATGATAGTCATAGGACGTTCATTCAACATAAATAGCATAGCATTAGTTTCTAAGTCAAACATCCAGTTCTTGAAGTATGTATTAATCTTAGGGTCTTCACAGGATTCTAGCATTGAAGTTACAAAGAATTCTTCAAAGTTTTCATAGAAGAGTTCACCATATAGATCCATTAAGTCTTCTTCACAAGTTTGAGATGGGTCCATATATCTCATAATTGAAGTATTAACACGTTCTATATTAACAGTTTCATCTTTACTAGAATAACGTGCTACAGAAAGTATAGTATTCAACTGCTTATTAGTACAGTCTACATAGTCTAACTTCTTGTAGATACGTTCATTTATAACCATAGAGATTTTATATAAAGCTGTAAGAGTTTTACCAAATCTATCTGGGTCAAATGCTGCCTCGGATATAGTTTCAAATAATCCATAGATTTCATTATTCAAAACACGAATTCTATCTTCAGCTAACTGTGGACGATTCTGAACCATAATCATTGCAATATATTGCCATGGTTCAAATTTTACATATAGACATCTAGAGATTGGTTTAACACCTTCACCTAGATAATAGATTATATCGGATAAGTTCTTTTCAAAGTAGTTGTATGCTACATCTTGATTATCCCAATCTAATGAATTTAATTCATCTATAATAGTCTCAGCAGATTTTTTGATTACGGCAGAGAACGGAACGTCCTCTGCTGCGTAAACTTTGCTGGGTTTTACATATTTATCAAATAGACCCATATTTGCTTCCTTTCTTAATAACGTTCTTCGAAGTCATCAATCTTGGAAGATTTATTACCTTTCTTACCATCTACTTTGATAACAACAACGTCGTCTTTTACAGATTCAAAGAAGCTATCTTTGATTTTAACTGTTGGGTTATTGATACGAGAATTAGATAAGTTAAACATATCATCATCTTCTTCCATTTTCATACCGCCAATTTGATCAAAGAAACCATCTTTCTTTTTATCTACATTAGAAGTTCTAGCTTTATATTCATTATAAATCTTTTCAACTTCTTCTGTAGGAAGTTTAATACCAGATGCCATGATACATACACGTTCTTGACCAGCTGGTACTGTTTGAATGTGAGTGAAGAATTCAAATGGTTCACCTAGCTCTTCACGGATTTTAGCATTGTCGAAACCAACGTTTTGACTACGTTCAGATGCATACATAAATACACCGATACGTCTAGCAGTTGGAGTGAAATCTAAGCTCTTTGTAGCATAGATCATTTCTTCAAATACTTTATCGAAGTCAGCTTGTTTCTTGATGCCATCAAAGTAAGCTGTTTCGATTGTCATGAAACCAGGAGTTGTAGAAATCTTATACAAGTCAGTTTCATCAATATTTTGATCAGAATCAACTAAGTCTAAACCAAGCCATGTACGCATACGTGTACAGAATTCATCATTAGCTTTACGTTCAGCTTCTTGTTTATTCTTGCTAGAAGACAAGAACTTCTTATTACTAATAGCTTCAACAGTATAGTTGTCTTGAAGTTCTTGGAAATATTCTACAGTGTTTTGTAGCCCACGAGCATCATCTTCAAATCCAGTGAATACTACTAGATGGACATTCATATTCAATACTTCACGAATATATTTCGCTAAGATTGTAGAAGATCCACATCCAGTACCACCTTCAGAAGAGGATACAATTACAATAGCATCATCTGTAGGATCTGGGAAAGAATCAATTTTAAGTTTCTCAGATTTAAGAGATTCAATAGTGATATTTTTAGCACGACCACGTTCTTTACCACAGCCGCCCATACCACCACCGATGATTACATTAATATCATCATATTCTTCTTTCATATCTTTGCGAGTTGTATTAATAAGAAGTACTTCGCTTCTGTTGAATACACCTTGCTCGATAGCTGCCATTGCTGCTTTATTACCAGCAGCACCAATACCAATTAATTTAGCCTTCATAATAAATTCTCCTTCATTATAAAAAATATATAATATTGGATAGGCTAATTAAAGCCTATCCAACTATTACCTTAATGTATTACTTTCAGTTATAATCTACATACCACGAGACTGTCTTAAATAAGCATAGGATTCAGACATAATTCCATTAACACCTTTAATCCATGCCCCAGCAGCCTGTGCATATCTCTTATGACCGTAGATCATTGAGTTTAGACTTGTTTGTCCCTCCTGGTAATAATTTTTACTAATCCATACAGCACCATTAACAATACCATCATAAACAGTATTACCCATATGATGAGCCGCATTAGGATTAGCGTCAATAGCATTAATGCCAAAATAATTACCTCTATCTCTAGCTAGATAAGATCTACCATAATCAGATTCCCATGATGCATGGGCAAAGATGTAGATTGGATCTAGACCAGATTCTTTTGACGCTTCAATAAATATATTACCTTGACCTTGGAATGGAGATGTACCATTTGGGTCAAAGTGAGAAATAATTTTATTCATTTCCTCTGTAGTCACATAAACAGACTTATTAGATAAGTCTGAGTTTTGATCTACATAGTATCTTGAATTAGCTTTCTTATTAGATTCTTCTTTAGCAGCAGCTTGTCTTAAAGCTTCCTGCTTAGCTACTTGAACGTATTGATTTAATACTCTAGCGGTATTTGGATCTACATTTTCTTTCTTCTGCATACGTTCATTATCTTTCTTATCTTTATCATTATTGATAAGATTGTTAACTTTGTCACTATAGTCATCGTTATTCTTAACTATGAATTGCATTACAATATCTAATGTGTCATTACTCTGACGATCACTCTCTAGTGCCTTTATTGGTAATATTGATACCAATATGGCGATGCATAATAATGTAAGTTTCTTAATCATTATTCCTCACCGTCCTATAATCTTAAAATACAAAGTAAATGCGATGGAGTATTAAGCCCCATCGCATTGCGAGCCTATTTGTCTTCTTTTTGTTGCTCTTGCATTTGCTCTTTTAGAGCTTGCTCTTGTTCTTGTGGTACTTCATCAAAACCTAAACCAAGGTCACCGATTTCATGCAACACGCCGATTTTCTTTTCCATATTATTCTCCTTTATTTAAAATAAGAATACATTACCCTAATGTTTACTTATAGTATAAATTTATACTATTAACATTCACTATTATAATATATAACTTTTAAACATATTAGTAAAAGTTTAAATACTTTTACTGTTGTTGTGAGTATTCTATGATTGTACAATCATGTTTACCTCCTTTAAAATATGGAAATAAGAGATTGTGTTATGGACTACTCATCTAGCTATGAGTAGTCCATGATACATTTATAATAAAAAAATAAATAAGTATTACAAAAGTATACCCCTTAGGATCATAGTAATCCTAAGGGGGTATTTATTATTGTCGTCTAGATACAGTCTTATCTTTAAGAGTTTGTGGAGTCATATTATCAATATTAATTAAGTTAGTATTAATATGAGATCCAAGCATATATACGTTCATCATATTCTTAGATAATACATCAGTCTTATCCTCTGGGATATCTTCTAAGGATACAGTGCCTAAAGTGGAGATTGTATTATACATTGCTTGTTTGGCTTCTACTGAGTCAGCACGTGCACGAGAGAATTCTTTTAATGTATTATCCATACCAGATACTACAAGGGATTCCATTTCACGGTCAGATGTAGCACCATTCTTATCATGACCAACAAGACGACCAGTCTTATTATCACGAGAAGCAATATTAGTAGAGATAGAGTTCTTCTTAGTTAAGAACTGTTTCATTTTCTTCAAATGAAGATATACTACCAATGCTTCTTTAGTCCATACTGGTTCACCATCTTTATTTACATATAAGTCTGGTGTAGCTACTTTCTCCATTAGAGGAACTCCTAGAATATTAGCAGCCTTTTCAATTTCTACAAAAGTTGGTTCAATCTTAAAGATACGTGTTTGGAATCTATATGGGAATTTCTTAGAAATATAGTTTAAGAATTGTTTATCGTTCATGTCTTTAAATAATCCAGCATAGTACTTTGACATACTCTTAGATGGATCTAAAGCATCCATTACTTTATATACAAGCTCTTCAGCCTGTTTGCGTTGTTTAGTCATGTTAGCCTCCTTTGATTTAATGGATTGTTCAAGATGGCTAAAATTTACAAAAAATAAATCCCCTTAGGATCTTTATAATCCTAAGGGGAGATATTTTATAATGCACTGTAATGAATTAATAATGTGAAATACATTAGTACCGATCTATGATAACTATTCTTAGTAGCTAAACGATTACGTCTATGAATGTATCGTTTAGATGATTCCATTAACCACTTTTCAGTAATATCCTTAATACGTAGCATATTAGGATCTTTAGTATTTGGTTTAGGTTGAATAGAGAACTTAATAAACTCAGCTGTACGTACATCTTTATTTCTAGACTGAGCAAAGTATGTATAGACTATAAGACTAACAAACTCTCTAATCTCAGAGTTCTGTTTAGTATCATTCTTTACAATATACTCAATGATATCTTTAATCTCATCAGTCTTAACTAAAGCATCAGCAGACATCTTACAGAACTTATAGTTTACAGATAGAGTTGTAATTTGTCCTACAGCTTTATCTACAATACGTTCTGCCATTAAGTTATCTGTATCTGCTAGACGATATCCTGTATCGGAATAGTCATCAGATGCATAAGTAATATATTGAGATTTGTTTTCATATGCTTCATAATATAAGCTTGCAATATTCTTCATGAAAGATTTGATACGACCATGAAGTTGTTGGATTAGATATACACAATCATCATCTTCAAAGTCTTTAAATCTATCAGTGTAAGTATCTAACCAAGTATTAGAGATAGACTTAACTGCATTGATTACATTACCTTTAGATTTGAGATCAAACTTACCAGTTAGCATATTATTGACTACATAGTCCATTACCCATTTATATTCAACTGGTTGAACTTTCTTAAAGAAACCATAATGGATAGATGGATAGAACTTACCAGAGAATGCCATATTAACTATAGCCATATCTAGCATCTTAGAATCTCTAGCTTTCCAGAAATATCTAACTAGACATAATAAGACTATAGTACATTCATCTTTAGCTGCAGCTGGGTTGAATGATGCAATCTTAGCATAATAAGTATCTTCCATAAAGTTAGAGATAACTTTCTTATCAATCTTTAATGTATTGAATAATTCATCTTCATCTTTAGGAGTAAAATAGATTCTTCTATATGGTGCTATATCATAAAGATCCTCGGATCTATCAGATATAAACTTACCAATATATCTTTTATAATTAGACAGATTCTTTTTAATCTGTGTTTCCACTATAGGGTATATCTTCTTCACGATAGCTTCTGTATTTTTCATTATATACCGCCTTTCTGATTATTAGTTTGTTCAAAATGGCTAAATTAACAAAAAAAGAAGAAGGGAATGACTCCCTTCTTCTTAATTATTTATCGTACTCGATCTTCATGGTATCTAATAATACTATCTACTATAGTTTCATATGTTAATTCATCTAACTGGTTCTTATAATCACCAACAGATGGATTTTCGATAGTTGAATCATATTTGATATTAAGCAGATAGTTATCACCAATATCTCCATCTAAATAAATCATTCCATATGGTAGATATCCAGCTTTGATTCCTCTATAGAAGTAATCTAAGAATTTTACAGCATCTTCTGGTAAACCATAAGTATCTTTATTCTCTTCTTTGAATAAAGTCAATGCATAGTTTACTGCTTCAAGATCAAGTTTAATAATATCAAATACTCTAGACATTACTCGAATAGCGCAATTTTCTACAGCTTTGATACTATAACCTTTCTTAAATTTAATAGACTTGACTCTGACATTAACAGAATCTATAATATTAGGAGATTCTAATAATGCCCTATTAATCTTCTTAATGTAATATTTAACTGGATCTTTATCATCAAAAGTATCTAATAAGAATAATACATTATGTCTAGTCATTCTATCTTTTAGAATACGTTCAATACAATATAGTTTATGATTATCTTTATCGATATTACGACCAACAGTATTACCTACTGATATATTACTCATTAGATTAACTACTTCTATGCTATTAGTTAATAATCCATTATTCGATACCTTTCTATATGGTATTTCACTCATACCTTTACTGAGCATGTAATCGCTTGTAAATGTATTAGCATTAATATTTACAATAGCCTCTTGAATGATTTCAACTACATCTTCTTTAAGAGTATATACAATATCTTCAATATCTGTATCATCTTTATTAACGATATTAATAGTTAGCTTTTTATGATCGAATGTAACCATATTACTATCAATACAAGATGCACTTTCTTCATTCATAATATCACGTTTATGATCATCAATTGCCATTATAATATAGTATAAATCCTTCTTAGTAAGATTAGGATTTAATAATACATTAGCAATATTACTAGTAGTTGTATTTACAAGTTTATTAAACTTATAATCTACCATTGCGCGATAGTACTTATTTCTAGTATCTATAGAATTATTATTGATCGCTTCAGATGTATACATTAGTCTTCCTCCTCGATGATTGCATTAACTGGATGGTTTAAACATAAGTTAGCATCCATTAATTCAACAACATCATCTAATTCAGGGATATCTTTCTTTTCATAAGAGAAGTAATCATTCTCTGTTTCAATCCAAAGTTTTTCTCCATCATAAGAATAAGACTTAATTTGATTAATATCGATTCTTTCATCTTCTAATTTAATAAATCTTAACATGGTAAACCTCCTAATTGATAAACTCTTCTAAATCGAAATAGATTCTAATATTATTGATGTCATCAAATGATAAGAACTTCAAATCTTCTACATCAAGATCTTTCTTTTGTAGAATCTCTTTCATACAATCTAAACTCTTATCACCCATAAGACGTCCAATTACATTTAGTAATTCTTCATTAGCTTCAGCATTATTATAATCTAAGTTAATCAAGATTTCATTTAGCTTTCTACGAAGACTGAATTGAAGATTATAAATATTCTCTTCCAATGTATTATCTTCTAAGAATGGTAATAGTCCTAGGATATTTTCACATTGGTTGTATAATCCTTTATTGGTGATTACATCATTAAAGAACTTACCATAAATACGTTCATACTTGTATTCATTGAATGCAGTCAAACGTTCAATGATATCTTCTTTATTTAAGAGCTTAAGACCAGAGTATCCTTCAAAGATATTTACCGCATCATCATTCTCTGGAATAAGAATAAGTAAATTAAATTCACTCATACGTTTATTGAAATCAGCATGAATCAATAAGCTTTGCATCTCTAATAGATATCTATTAATAGTTGCAAGAGTTAGCTTATAATCTTTGCTGTTTCTAATCACTTCAATATACTTTTCAAATTTTGTTGCTTCCATTGTTATAAACCTCCTAGTGGGTTAAAATATAAACTTCATATGCTAGACATATAATACATATAGCAAATATAGTATAGATAAATAGATCGATCTTAGCACTCTTATTTAAGTCATCTAACAGGCTATTATAATTCTCTTCTAATATAACCATTCTAGATCTACCATCAGATAGTGCTTTACTTAATGCTTTATTTTCACGTCTTAAAGTATTGATCTCATTATGAGCATTAATAATATCTGAATTGGCTTTATTAATAGAATCTTTCAATTCTTTAATATCAGTACCAATGGCAATAGTTGTACTTTTTATCGATTGAGTTAGTGTCGAGATAGTATTATTCATATTATCTTGAGAGATATTACTCTTTATAGTAGTATCTTCACCATTTAAACTTATTATGTCACGTTTCTTAGCCATTATTTCTTATCCTCCCAGCCAAAATCTTTTAAATCAAAATATTCTGCAATACGATTAACCACATTCTTATCATATGGATATAGTGCATCAATTTTAATACTAGCAATTTCAATAATCTCTTCATGACCTAAATCAACTAGATCAGCTGATGCTAATATTGCCTTTAAAGTATTAGTTAGTATTTCAGTATCTTGCATAGAGTCATAATATGATTTATCAGGATTACTTTCACATGCTAACTCATTCATATTTCGTATTAACTCACCACGTAGTTCAGTTTGATATTCATAGATGTATTTATTAATATCAAATTCTCTTTCAATATTAACATCATATCTAGCACAATCATTAACTAGCATAATAATACGTTTAAGCATATCAATACTACTTTCATCCTTAATAGCATTATTCAAGAATGTGCCATAAATCTTATAATCTTTGAAGTTATTAATTTTATGCTTCATTACTGATACAGATACCTCGTCTAGTTTACAGCACATATCTTCAAATATCTTAATAGTCTCTTTATTCACAGGACTAATAGTAAAGATTCCCAATAATTCTACTAGTCTATCACACGCATAAAAATCTAACTCTTCCATTTTATTATTAAATGCCTCTTGTAATTCATTATATAGCTTTATCTTAGTTTCTAAGTTTTCCATAACTTCCTCCTAGTGCATGATTAAATATATATTAATACCAATAAATATAGTTAATAAGATGATGATTACTATACTAGTATTGATAATAAATTTGAAGTCCTCATTTAATCTATAAATTTTTTCCTCAAGCTCCATTAACTTTCTATCATTTATATAACCTCTAGAATAATTAGAGTTTGTATCCATACTTATTTTATTAATTCTTTCTTCTTGCTCATAAAGACGATCTTTAAAGTATAAGTTCATCTTTTCGATCTCTTTAAGTATCCTCTTATCACCTAAAAATATCATATCCATTTACCTCCTTAAATATAAACTTGGATATATCATTACACGTATATAATATATATCCACACTTCTTATTAGTCTGTGAGTGACTTGCTACTTTTCTATACCCTTCAACAATAAAGTAAGTATAATCTTAATTAACCAAAGGGAGCATAGAAAATAATGTTTTTTGCTGAAAATGTAAAGAAAAAAGAAATCCAAGTACCTATAGAAGAAAAGTACTTTGGTAAAGATAAAGATACTAAAGCTCTAGAAGATGAGTTTAAAAATCTTATTAATAAAAAAGGAAACTATAATTGCTCTAAGATCGAGAAGATCTTAGAAAAGAAATTTGGTTTTCATAAAGTTACTATTCTTATTGATAATACTGTAAATGAATTGAATGCTTATACTTTCTGTGATTATGATGAGTCTAGAAAGATCTCTATTAAGAATGGTGAATATAAACTACAACCAAACAATGAATACAAAGTGTATATCTATTATACACGTGGAATATTAAGTGGTGTATTATCTCCAGCTGAATTGGTTGCTGTTACATTACATGAAGTTGGTCATCATTTTAGCTTAAGAACTAATATTATCAATCTTAATACTAAGATGCTACAAATCTTAGTTGATGGTGTATTAGACGTACAAAAAGCTTTTAAAATTGCTAATGGTCCAGATGTAACGGATGCTCAAAGAATCTTAAATACTCTTAAGATCTTCGTATATCTAACAGTACCTGGAATGATGTGGATCTTTGTATTCTTTAACGTATTAATCTTATTTGCATCTATGATGGATGGTACAGTCACAGCCATTACATCTTTAGATATGCTTCTTACTCCAGAAGGACGTAATAAGTTATTTAGACTAATTGAAGATAAATTCAAAGATGTATTTGTACGTGTTCAATTACATGATCCAGAAGAAGAACGATCTGATAGCTTCTCCACTATCTATGGTTATGCACCAGAATTAGCATCTGCTTTAGGTAAGATTGAAGGTAATATGCTTAATCAATCTCCTGCAGTTAAAATGCTTCAAAGATGGTGGACAGTTCCATTATATATGATAATTGGATTATTTGATCCAAAAGCTCATGGTATCCAATCTGCTAGACGTATTGGTGGTATGGTAGCTACATTATCTAAAGAACTTAAAGATAGCTCTAATAATAGTAAAGAAATCAATCAAGTTATTAAAGACTTGAATGCTGTAGAAGATAAGTATGCTCAATACTTAGAAGATCGTATTGAAGAGAATGATACTAAACGTGCATTACCTCCATTAGCTGATGTGGCTAATGCTAATGTATGGAGATACATCTTACGTAATAAACGTGACTTAGAATTATTATCTTATGAATCTTTAAAGAAACTTATCTTACCACGATAAAATTTATCCCCTATGGAGCTTAGACTCCATAGGGGAATTTTTCGTATAGCATCACATGAGGGTTTTTCGTAGAATAATATTTTTACAAAGGAGAATTTAGTAAAATATCCATAAGTTGCTACTGCTATACACTACCTATGTGTTAGATGTATAGTATTTTACAAAAAATAAATAAGATAAGAGGAGTAGCTTACGCTACTCCTAACTTCTTATCATATTTACGTTTAAGCATTGCTGCTTTACGATGCTTGCCAAGTAATTTATACCCAGCTAGAATAGCATCATAATTGGATGGAATTAATGCTCCTACTACATCTGTAGAGTAGACTACATCTTTACCATCAATGCGTCTTTGTGGTTGTTCAAATTGATTTGGTTCACGATAGTAGCTAACAGCTATTGTTTTTTCTCCTGTCTCTAAATCATAAGGATATACTTCAAACTCTGGATTAATGATATCCTTGTTATTAGAGTAGAAGTCTTTGTACATTGCTTCCATATATTGAAATGCGCCTTCGATGCCTAGTCGACCTGCATTCCAATCTGGATATTTAGATTCATTGTTAAACAAATCATATTTTAAAACCTTCAATGCAAGACGTTCTGTTTGAGTTGTAGCATGTGCAACACCGTTTACTAATTTCATGATATACCTCTTTCTGTCATAAGGACTTAACAATTATAAATACTATATCAATATATCACCTTAATAATATATACCTAAGAATATCAAGTATTACAAAAAAGAAAGAGAGGTAGTTGAACTACCTCTCTTAGCATTATTTATAATTCTCAAGAGCCCATTTAACTGCATCTTCTGGAGATCTAACTACACAGTTGCAATCACAGTCTTTTACATTGTATTCATCTTCCCAAATAACGCATTGAATTTGGTCATCACCATAATCAAACTTATTGAAGTTTAACTTAGCTGGTTCTGATGTCTTTAAGAAATACTCTATATTTATATTACAATCAGATAGCTCATCTTTCTCTAGATATAATCTTGCACCACCAAGCTCTAGATACAAATCAGCATATAGAGTAATTAGATCTTCAGCTCCCTCAAATTCTTCATCTAGATATAGATTATATAGAGTGGCTATGAAATTATACATCTTATAACCAGAGTCAAATCTATATTCTTTTGACTGGTAATTCTTACCATTTATTCTTGCTACATATAATCCGTCTACAATTCTGACGCTAATATTAAAATGACCTGTTTGTGAGAATATAACTATTGAGTTATTTGACATCTCTGAATACATTCTGTCTTTTAATATATCATTAAGTATATACAAGTCAATTACATCTAGATTAGTATATTTAGTAAGGATATCTTCTATACATGCTTTAGCATCATCTGTAGTTATAGTTTGCATTATACCAAAACTAAACTCGGATACAGATATATCATATAAGTCAGTCATCTCATTTACAGTAACTTGTATGGTATATCGTTTATCAAACAGATTAAATGTGATAAACAGTTTTTCTGAACTAATAGATTCAAATTCAATACTACTTACTAAGTATGGAGATATATTTCTAAGATCACATTTTAATTGCCATAATTTACTATTATCCATATCTTTCTCCAAATAAAAGTTATCCCATAGGAGTTGATCTCCTATGGGACTTCTTCTCTATTTAACCATCATTGATTTAACTACAGTGTCTTTACCACTAATACATTTAGCACCAGCAGAGATAGAGCTTCCTGTAGGGACATCAGATACTTTAACATCAGTAGTTCCATGCTCAGTAACCAAACGAATAGAATCATTTTGATTTACAATATGGATACTATTGATCTTATCAGTCTTAGATAATTTAACAACTGGGCTACCAGCTTTAGCACGTTGACTTTGAGGTAATGCATTAATATTGAATCGGTTAAGATATCCATTCTTAGTTACTACAACTACATCTGTAATATCTTTACCAGCTACTAATGTCATACCATCTACATACTCAACTGTCTTACCACCAATAGAACGTACACCTCTAGCGGAACGACGTACTAATGGAATCTCTTTAGCAGAGAATCGTAAAGCTTTCTTATCAGAGAATGTAATTACATCTAATGCATCTCCACCAATGATGATAGTCTTAACGAAATCACCTTGGTCTAGTTTAGTATAGAAGATGCCACTAGCTGTTAATGATACGAAATCATCTAATTCCATTTTCTTAATGAATCCTAAATGACTCAATACCATTACATACATCTTTTGTTTAGACTCAGCTAATTGTTTGATTACGCTTTCTGGATAGATAGCAATAATATTAGAAGTAAACTTAGCACTCAAGTTTCTAATATCAATACCTGAATTGGATTTATCACACAATGGAATCTTATGTACTGGATAAGAATAGCATTTACCGCCAGCATCAAATAATACTAGATTATCAGTATTGCTAATCTTAATAACCAATTTAGGATTATCACCTTTAATGGCTCTGATTGTATCATTCAAACCAAGTTTACGTACATAGTTTGCTTCAGTGATAACAATCTTGAATTCACCTTCAGGGATATTAGACGCTTCTGCTTGAGAGATAATTCTAGCATTACGCTTCTTACCATACTTTTGTTTAAGCTCTCTCAACTCAGCTTTGAGTTCTTCATTAAGTTCATGCTCATTACGAATCTTATTATGATAGATCTCTTTGAGTTTAAGCAATTCTTCTACTTTAGCTTTATATCTAGCTAGGTTATGTTTAGATAGATTCTTCAATGGCATATTAATGATAGTCTTAGCCTGAAGATCAGTGATTTTGAACTTCTTAACCATATCCATGATTAGTTCTTCATCATTACCTTTAGACTTCTTAATACGATCAATGATAGAATCGATATCACCACTAGATACTACTTTAACTAATGCATCATACTTATGGAATTCAGTCATAGTATTTTGCAATAAGTTATAGTATAGTCTAAGCTTAGTTACTTTACGGAAGTCAATGAAGCGTGTTAAGTATTGACGATAGTTCATACGAACGATACGACGTTCACAGATTACCTCAAAGTTTACACGACCACCACGTTCAATTTGTGTATTCTTATAGATTGTATCTCTAACGAAGTTTGGATCACTACCATTCTTAAGAACGATAATACATTCCATCTTTTCATCACCATCAGAGTTATGCTCGATGGATTGAACTTGAGTTAATACATTCTTCTCCATCATTTCTTCAATCTTATCAGTTACTGTATTCAAGAATACATAGTCTGGTAAACTACGAATGAATAGAGCTGGTTTATTATGGAACTCTCCGATATCAATACGACCACGGACTTTATAGTTACCATAACCAGTATCACAAATTGATTGGAAATCTGTATCAATAATATCACACTCCATTGGAGTATCTGGTACTAATACAAATTTAGCATTTGGGTTATCAATAAGCTTGATAGTTACATCGATTACTTCAGAGATATTGTGTTTAGGAATATCTACTTTCAATCCAGGTGTAATACCAAATGAGCCATTGATTAATAAGATAGGTAGATTAGGAGCTAAGTATTCTGGAACCATACAAGTTTCACTATAGTTCTTCTCCCAGTCTACTACTTGTTTAGATTGTTTTAAATCACCGATAACTACATCGGTTGTGAAGTTAGCAAGTTTAGCTTCAGTATAACGCATAGCCGATGGATCATCACCTTGGAAGTTACCAAAGTTACCTTGCTTTTCAATGAGTGGAATATTGTTTTCAAACCAGTTAGTCAAAGGCTTCATTGTCATATAGATAGAAGAGTCACCATGTGGGTGATACTTATCCATTACTACACCAACAATTGATGCGGACTTAACTGTCTTAACACTCTTAATATCATTATGCATTGCATAAATAATTTTACGTTGTACAGACTTAAACCCATCACGGAAGTCTGGTATAACACGATATAATGCTGAATAAATAGCATACGTTCTCATATCTTCCGTATACTGTTCCAGCAAATTTACTTCTTTTTCCTTAGCCAAGTATATCCCTCCTTAGTTACTAAATTGTTAAGCGTTTTATGAAAATGTACATTCCCACTTATAGCCTAACTAAGGAAAGTAGATGGGCATATAGATGAACTATATGCCCTTTTATATAAATTATTTTCTAGCTTCTTCGATAATAACACGGTTAATTTTATTAACTTTGCTATCGGAGTCAAAAGAAGTGAATACAAATGCAATACGGTTTTGAATAGAATCAATAACTTCTGCAAAGCGTTCATAGATATCTACAACGAGAACTTCCTTTTCAGCATCATATCTAATGATATTACCAACAATGATATTCCCTTTCACTTCAGGATCATTGTTGATTACGCTGCGGAATGCAAATACGTTCAACGTAAGTTGTTCGATAATTGGATTTGCTAATACACCAGTAAGTTCTTCTTTAACTGCTTCTGGTAAACGATCATTGAATTTTACTGGTACTTCAATACGAACGTTGTTGAATTGTTGTTTCTTGTTTTGTTTTTGGTTTCTCATTGTCTTCACCTTTTAATAAAATTAAATATTTGTTGAGCCGATTCCACCACGACGCTCTTTCTTAGGATATTCATGATCGTTATCTGTAGTTAGATACTTCATAAAGATACCTTGAGCAAAGTGTTTACCAGCTTCTATAGTTAATACCTTACAAGAGTTATTCTTAACTCCGATAATGATATTACCATCATTCTTTTCGTTATCTGCATAATCTGCATCGATAACTCCAATAGTAGATTTGATTACCATATCATAATTGTATCCAAAAGAACTTCTTGGAGCAATTAATAATACTTCATCTTTTTCCATATATGCCTTAATATATGTAGGAATGATTGCAGACTGACCTGGTTTAATTTCATATGTCTTTGGAGCATAGAAATCATAGCCAGCTGAATACTCAGTACTACGTCTAGGCAATTCGATTATGATATTTGGCTCGTCAATAAATTTAGAATTGACTTGTGCAAACTCTCTCATTACTTATTCTCCTCCTCAAGAAGTTGTACTTTAGATACAAATACAGTCTTATGCATTGTACCATATCCAAAATAGTCTTTAGAGAACTCTAAGCAATCTATTTCAGATTTAGCAGCGTACAATGTATATCTATATACCCTACCATCAAAGAACCAAATCAAAATTGGACCAGGGTATTTCTCAATAACATCCGGTAGGAATAATTTTGGATTTGAATTCAAGATGGTTATCTCAACACCATTAAACATTCTTTTATATGTACGACGTTCCATACAGCTTATATTAGCCTGTATAATAAAACGATATATATTAGAGCCTATTGCAAGTAGATTATCAATCAAATCTGGTTTCTTATATATAGTATCCCATACTTCATCTATTGGAGATGAGAATACTGAGCTAATATATAGAGATAGATTGGTAGCAATACGAGATGGTTTTCTTCTAGTCTGGAACTCAGATACTAAATCTACTACTGCATTAGATTGACCCATCAATAGTCCATAATGAACTATCCAAGATGCAGCCATATTCTCACGGTAATGGATTTCAATCTTATCAGCATATTCACTATTTAGAAGATCTTTTGTATTCAAATGACCATCTATCCAAATTACTTTCTTACTATTTTCAATCAACAATTTAAGTCTAGATATAGACTTCTTACTATCTTTGAAGAAGCCTACACCTAGAATGATTATAGTATGATCTTTACTCGTAAGCTTAGTAATATCAGATTGAGAGTATTTATAATTTACTAAAATATCATTACTTGTATCATTACAAAATTCCTCTTTATGATTGTAGATCATATTAGCTGCAAACATACAATCTTGATTATCTTGATAATAAATTATCATTCTCTCTCACCTTCTATCTTTTAGAATACGTATTTAGAGATATCAACGTCTTTCATCAACTGAATCTTATCGTTTTCAATCTCTTTAATTTTCTCGATTTCGTATTTAACGTCATCGATTGTGTATTTGATCAATACACGATTACCTTTATCAGATGGATCTAGAGTGGAATTGAATAATTGATCACCATTCATTTCACCTAACCCTTTATAACGTGTTACTGAAGGAGGAGTCAAACTTTCAAACTCTTTCATCAATCCATATAAAGAAACTTTCTTACCATCTACTACAAACTCAGTTGGAGATTTCATGATACATTCGGAAATGAATTGACATGCATTCCATAGAGTTTCACTGAAGTAGATAGTTTGATATCTAGAATCAACTAGACCTTCAATGCCATCCTTAGATACTTTTAAGAATGGGTATTTAGATTCAATAGCTTTCTTAAACTTAGCAGAACCTGGTGCGATACCTTGAGAGATTAATACTAAGATATACTCTAAGAGATATACATCAATAGCAAAGGAGTTTGCTACTGTGTCGATATCTCTAATATAGTTTGTATTCTTATTAAGCAACTCAACTACATCAGACTCTGTTAACTTAACCTTATTAGATAAGCTTAAGTTATGAATCTTAAAGAATTCTTTTTGTAGATACTTATTATATGCTGTACGGTCAGTGAAGTATTTCATCTTACCATTAATCTTAGCACCATACAATGGTGGTACTGTAGCATATAATCTACCAGATGTAATCAATGGTTGCATATACATCAAGAAGAACTTCAATAGAAGACATCTAATGTGTGCACCATCTGGATCGGCATCTGTTGCGATGATAATCTTTTCCCATTTACATTTCTCAATGTCAAATGAACGTCCAAAGCCAGCACCAATGATAGCAGTGATTGCTGCTACTTCTTGATTGGCTACAACTTTTTCTCGAGTAGCTGCCATTACATTGACAATCTTGCCTCGAATTGGGAATAGACCTTGGCGAGTATTATCACGGTTATTCTTAGCTGGTCCTGTAGCGGAGTCGCCTTCCATGATGAATAACTCTAAATTTTTCTTACCAGTCGGTTTAACAAACTTCTTAGGTAACCCGCTAATAGAAGATACTTCCTTAACTTTAACCTTAGCACGTTCACCCTCCGACTTGGCTCTGATTTCTGCAATATCTTTGAAATACTTACAAATCTTTTGTAGGTCATTATTGTTACGCTTAGCCCATTCTTCTAGACTAGCTTCAGTAAGATCTCTAACAAAAGGTACTAAGTCAGCATTAGAGATAATCTCTTTAGACTGACCAGTAAACTCTGGTTCCATGTGGGAGCAAGTTACAATTGCTCTAAGACCAACACGGACATCGTTGTTTGTAATAGTTAACTTACTCTTTGCAGGTAAGTAGAACTTATTCATATAATTTCTAAAGTATTTGCTCATACCGGCAATAAATCCTTCTACATGAGTACCATCTCTTGTAGGGCAAAAGTTACCGTATGAGTGGATGATTTCACTGTCATCCGCAGAATCAAATGTGAAAGCAATTTCAGCTTTCATCCATTTATCATCACGTAAAGCTCCAAATCTAATTGGCGTGATGATTGGTTTCTTAACAATGGTATTTAAACCATCCATCAAACCGTCAACGTTAATGATAGTTTCTCTAACTTTAGCACCATCAAACGTTTGACCATTGAATACAACTTTAGCACCTTGCTTTAATAGCGGTACTAGGGATTTGATTAATCTTAAGACATCTTGACAAGTTACAGTTGTTTTACCCATAGTTTCTTCATATGGTTTGAATGTAACAGTTGTACCTTGTTTATTTTCAACATCTGGTAAATCTGTAATCTTAGCAGTGGCAGCATCGCCTAATTTAAACTCTACTTTCTTACCTTTACCTAAGATATAAGATTCAACTATAAAATATTCTGAGCATGCATTTGTTACTTTAGCACCTACACCATGACGACCAGAGGAAAATTCCCCAGGTTTCTTATCATAGTTAGAAGATGTATGTTGAGATGCAAATACACGTACTAAACTATTATGTGGAATACCACGACCATTATCTCGAACAGCTAGTTCTTGAAGTGGTTCACTAAAAGCCACATGTATTTCCGTACATGGACTATCATCTTTCATAAGTTCATCCGCAGAGTTTTGGAATATCTCTCGGATCATATTAATAAAGCCTTTGTTTCCTGTATAACCCAAGTATTGAGTAACAGTCTTTCTAACAGCTTCAGCGAAGTTCTCAATTGTCCTAATTTGCTTATTATAGGACTTGATCTTTTCAATTTGTTCTTTAGTATATGCCATATCAGGGTCCTCCTACTTAGCTGTTATATAAATAATCAAAAAATACCAAACGATATGAGCCCATAGGCAAAACGCCTATGGGCAATATCATTTAGACCAGGGTTCTCTTATTTATTATAATGTAACTTTTGTTTCAGTAGTTACATTTTCAGCAGGAGCTTGTGCTGGAGCAGCTGGTTGTTGAGCTACAGGTGCTTGCATTTGTGGTGCTTGTTGCATAGCCATTGGTGCAGTCATAACTGGAGCCGCATAACCATTTGCGAATGGGTTACCCATTTGTGGAGCTGGAGCCATCATTGGAGCTTGTTGAGGAGCTTGAGTGAAGGCACCAAATACTTGACCTTGTTGTGGAGCTGGTTGTTGCATTTGAGCTTGTTGAGCAGCTACCATGTTAGGATCATAGTAACCTGGTTGAGCCATTGGTTGTGCTTGCATTGGCATTACAGGTTGTTGTTGATTGTATACGTTGTAGCGTGCGCCATAGTTACCATTGAAGATATCTTGGTACGCATCGAAACCGAAGCGGTTGAATGCAGGGTTTGCATTAGGCGCTACAGTTTGGCTATTGGATGTTTGACGTACAACTTCTGTGAAGTTTTGTACAGCCATTTCATACAAGTTAGGAGCTTTGCGAAGAAGTGGGATCATCATCATATAATCTTTGTAGAATTCTTCGTCAAAGTTTACAGCGTATAATTTCATTTGTTCTAAGAAGTTAACCAAGTTGTTTACGGAAGCTTCGATATCTTCTTTAGAACGGATAGTTAAATCGAATTCTGCACCACATTGGGAACACTTAACCATATTGCCACCACCGATTGGGTTGATTAACAATTTGACAGAGTTTTTATGTGGACATTTAGCACGAGCTACATCGACAGGATCGATGTTCATGTTGAACTCGTTCTTAACTGGTTTTAACAATTCCAAATCCTCTTTAGTCATTGGGTTAGTTACTTGAACTTCTTTGAACATAGTTTGAGCAGGCATTACGCTTGCGCCATATGGTTGTCCAAATTGTGGAGCAGCAAAGCCCATTTGAGGTTGAAATTGTTGTTGTGCGAATTGTTGTTGATACATACTTGTATCCTCCTTTGATAAATATAATAAGAGATTTCTCATTGTATATAATAAAACATATGTGTTATTATATCACGTTAATAATATACAATTATCGAGATGTTTAGGGTATGATATTTTAAAATATCATACCCATATCTGATAATTATTGTTGACGTTCACGGATCTGTTGAGCCGTAACTCTATGTTCAGCCTTAGCTCGATCTTCTTGTAATTGAAGAGTAGCTTTAGCTTGTGTATCGATAGCGGCTTGCTGTGTAACGATTTCATGAAGTACATCTTCAGGTACTGCATGAACGTAAGTACGCAAGTCTTGGCTATCGAATTTATTAATAAAGTTTTTAATTTGATCATCAGTAAAGTTAAATGCTTTAGCTAATGGTTGAACTGATTTATGTGTAGAATAAGCAATCATATACTGAACCATTTCAAATGTAGTAATGATTATCTTTGTTTTTACACCAGGGTGATTTTGTTGGTCATCATTAGCTTTAATAGCTACGATAACCTCATTAGGATCATCCCATTTAACAAACATAGTTCCTTCATCAATGATAATACCATTATCGCAATATAAGCGAATAGCAATATTATTTTCAGTAGCTCTTAGTTTGTCACGATATGCTTTTAATTGTGTTGCATCCATCGTCTAATCTCCTTTTGTAGTAGTCTTTTGCACACTTTACAATGCTTTCAGGTGCATATAATATAGTTACTGCAATGTTTGGCTTCTCAAACAAAATTATATAGCGACGGAAATAAACAGCATATCGTTCTTTATTACGTTGAGTATTACAACGTTTAGTATAAGCATTCATAAGCTTATAGAGCTTAGAATAGGGATCTAAATAATCCATATAGATCCCTTCATACAAAGCATTTTTGATTAATCTCTCCACTCCCTTTTTAGGAAGACCAACTCTACTCTTTGCCCTATCGTAGAAGTGATCAGAAATACTATAGTCTGCGTTGAGCATATGGATCCCGTGCTGCCATAGTCAATTTCTTATTCCAGATAGTTGACTCAGCAATATGGATAATCTCAGGATTGAAAATCCCAGACATTACGTATTGTTTGAATTCTACAAGAGCATTCAATAAGATAGAATAGATTTGGGCATTGGAGTGGTGGTACAAATAGAAGCGTTGCTCTACAGGACCATAGTTTTCTGGTAATAGTCCTTGCTGAGATTGCTCTGCAAATGCACCATAGAAATGAATAGCACCAGCTGTAAACATATGATAGTTTGCATTAGCTTTTGCTACACTGATTAAGCTATCTAATAGACGATCGGACTTGAAGTATTCTTCATAGTCAGGTACGTTAATATTAGCATTGGCTAAATCATTAAGAATACGATTAGACAGATTCTTGATTTCTACGAAGAATCTATCACCATATTTAGCTAGGAAATCAGGACCATATTTCTTAATCTCACGATCAATTGCATTAGGTCTTGGTTTACCATTCTTATGGATGCTAAGAGTATGATTCTTTTTAGAAAGTTTCTTCTCTTGCTCCACATCGATTTTAGTGATCTCTTTGAATCGATCCATAAAACCTTTACGATAGTAGTACTCTAACTGACTAGCTGGTTGGTTACCCCATACTGGGATTTGAACTGGCTGATTAGTTTGAGTAAACTGAGCAACCCATTTTTCTGCTTCAGCTTTACCTTGGTTAAAAGCAGTGGTTACTTCATTTAAGTTTTCATTAGACATCGTATTCGTCTCCTTCCTCTTCAAGACGGCTAATATCTTGAATTACAGAGCCATTCATAATCATATGAATAGCATTATCATAATTTTCACGCTCTGTCTCAGAGATTTCATCGATTTCAACTTGAGATTCTAGATAACGTTGAATATCAAAGTCATCTTGGAACCACTTGTTTCCATCTTCATCTTCAATAGAATCGAGATAGTGCATGAATTGGACTAATGAGATAAATCCATCATAATCATATGGGCGAGTTTGCCATGAAGAGATTTTGGATTTCTCAAAGTCAATAATATCTACATGCTCGATGATATACTCACGAACTGCAGTTTGACCCATTGCGAATTTGAATGTCTTCTCTTGATCATATCCGTCAATGAAGAATATGAAGAGAGTATACATTCTTTCTTCTGGGTCCACATTAAACTTGCCGTTTTCATCTGGCGTAATTGGAAACGCCAGTTGAAGCGGGCTCTCAAAAATGTTACCATTATCCATAATTAGTTTTCCTCCTTTGTGCATAATATACTAAAACATAATCAAGGATCATGTCTATAATATATGCTCTTAGAAGAATTTAGGCTTAGGTTTTACATATATCATATAGTTTGAGAATCTAGTGATACCAGTGTATATTAGATTAGACATAATATCCCTATGTAGGAATTCTTCCATAAAGATACCATGACTATATTGGGAACCTTGAGATAAATGTGTCGTAATAGCATAGGCTAATTCGAACTTATCTGCTTTATTATAAGGGCTTCGTTTAAGGAATTCTTTCTGATCTTGAGGTGCTCTATAGTATTGTAAATCCATTTTAATCTGACTAAATAGATTATTACCATCATCTAGGAAGTCTATAGTCATTTCTTTTAGATCTTTCCTAATAGATGTAATATCTGGATGGTTTCTAACTATTCCTCTAAGACCATTAACTAGATTGATACCATTTACTTCAATATTCCAATTATTTTTACGACAGATTAACGGTTCATTGAAAGTAGGGTACTGAGTTCTAATCTTTAAGATATCATTTCTCATAAGATTATTAACGTACTCTCTAGTCTTATTCTTACAGCATAAGATAACATCTGCATTTAATGCCATCTGATCTGTAAGTTCATCTTCTGGTATTACCATAGCATTATTATAAAAGCCAAAGTGTATTGGTAACCCTTTGATAGCTCTATCTGCTAAATATACAATACCAGATTGCTCTGCTTGTCTCATAATTTGGTCTAATCTATAGACCTTACCTGATACTAGGTATCCTGGATCATCTCCTACAGGTGGTAACTGATTAAGGTCTCCACAGGCTATGATCTTGATACCAAATGATTCTATGTCTTCTACCATAGATCTTGGAGTCATAGATGCTTCATCTATGATCATTAGTTTAATATCATGGAGACGTTCTCTTTTAACCCATTTAAGAGTAGTCTTAGGTTTATTAAAGTACGCATCCATGACAGGTTTACCATTATCATCTAACATTATAGCCTCAGATGGCTCATATATAGATGAATGTATGGTTTTAGCATTAGTCATACCACGATTACGCATTACTATAGCCGCTGTACCAGTATAGCTCATTGGCAGTATCGAATCATATGGTATTTTTAATCGTTTTATTATTTCATTTAATACAACAGTCTTACCTGTACCAGCTGCACCAGTATACTGGAATACTAATTCAGATGAATTTTTATACCATTCTACTGCGGCTGATACAACTGCTTCTTGACCTGGGTTTAAAGTAAA
>ERZ773037.79-NODE-79-length-46797-cov-5.443263_pt1 | contig 46797 bp, 67 predicted proteins | sample MGYA00511466_ERZ773037 | MGnify/ENA primary metagenome ERZ773037 (study PRJEB29015, sample SAMEA2738146) | human oral metagenome | biome: human oral; feature: human-associated habitat; material: saliva | place: China | collected 2202 ... | reverse complement strand
AACATTAAATATAAAACGTGTCAATAAAAAATACGTTATTTTTTTCAAAAAAACCATATGGATTCTTAAATCAAAGAAATCTTGTCTATACAGTTGTTTTTTTAATAAATGACTGTTAAAATATAATATATAAAAAAACAAATTTGGGGGTACTATGAGAAAACATAATACGGAAAAAGAGCGTTTCTCACGCTTAACCAAAGAAATTATAAAATTTATTGGTGAAGAAAAAATAACCCCTTCTGTACTGATTGTAGAAGGAGTAAGTGTAGGTTCTGCTACGAAATTGATTTACAACAAGAATCCAGATGCTTTTTTACATTGTAGGGGGGTAACAATTTTAAAGCTATGTAAGGTGTTGGATAAAAACAAAAAAGGGAAATATTTTGAACGCAAACTTCGAGGTATTTTTGACCATGACAAACTACACTTTTATAAATGGAGAAAAGAACTCCTTGCAAATAAAGAATTGGGCCAAGGCGTAGTAAAAAACTGTATTCGTGAGAAATACGTAGGAGCTAATGAATACCGTTTTAATATTTCAAAAATGATTGAAATATTAGATTATATCAATGACCTTGAACGAGATAAACGAGAAAGAAAAGGAACAAGAGTATGACAGGTGAAAAGAAGTCAATTAAACATATAGCAACCTATAACAAAGTGAAGAATTATTCTCACTTTGAGCAATATAAAACATTTGATGCAGAAGGCTTTTTTAAAGACAAAAAGATTGAATTGATAGATGTTATTGCAGTAAAACCTCTTAAACTGTTAGTTCGTATTGAGGAAGATAACACGAAATATCCAGTTTACCCAGATGGAAACGTGGCAAACAACACAGGGTGCATTTTTAGATTGTACTTAGATGTGCCAAAAGATGTTGGTTTGCTCGCAGGACAAATCTTATCTTCAAAAAATGCGTATGTTGAGTTTGACCTGCACGATTGTAGAGTGAAAATGGTAGGGTATGAAAAGTTGTTTGTCTATACAGGTGCTATTGCCTTGATTGATAAAAACCAACCAAACCTAAAAGAGTTCTATAACGCTAGAATGTACGACAAGAAAGAGGAGTAAAGTATGGCAGTAGCATTGGAATCTGAAAAAATTGGAGCATTGAGCTATTTTCGAGGGATAAATCATGAAAAGCTATTTTTAGATGGCGATTTTAAAACGGTATGTGCCTATGAAAAGAGTTCTGATGAAATCCGTTTCATTTTGCAAAACACAAGAATTGGCTCTCCTAATGAAGAAGAACTAATCTTTATTAAACTAGCAGGATCTAATGGTGATGGATTGCCAGTAGATGCAATGAAAAGTGGTTATCCAATAAAACTAGAAGACTTGGAAGTGGAAAAGGTATCTTTCATTCGTTCTAAAGTGCTTGTGACTGTTTCATCAATTAAGGTTGGTGCATTTAAGTTGAGTTCAGGCAATGTGATAGAACTGCTATAAGAGAGGAGAGATTATGAGACGTTTATTTGAAGATTTAGCCTTAAAAATCGAAGGTGAAATTAAAAACTATGTGAGCAAGCATAGATTGAACAAGATGTTGGAAGAAGTGAAATCAGATGAAGTTTCTGAAAGCACGTTGAAGGAAGCCTTGGTGTTTGATACCTCTAAAAAAACACAGGAAGAACAGAACGTGAACAAAATCCTTATTGGTCTTATGGTTGATAGTTTCATCAAGAAGAACGGACAAGAGGCGTTTGATAACTTGTTAGATGAATTGGAAAAAGAACAAAATGAGGTTGCTGTAATCAAGCCACAGGTGGTAGATGTTACCGAAACAGAGGTGACAGTTGAAGAAGAAGTTGTACCTGTTGATGAACCGACAGAGAGAAAATCAATCAAACTCACAAGCTCAAAAAAAGTGACGGAACAAGAAACTGAACCAGTTATTGAACCAGTCGTTGAGACAGCACCTTCAACTCCTACGCCTGAACCTATCAAGCCAGTTGTTGAAAAAGAACCAATTATTGAGCCAGTAGCCCCAACTCCTATTCCTGAACCTATCAAACCAGTTGTTGTAGAAGAACCAGTTGTAGAGAGTTATTCTGAACAGCAAGTTCCAGAATGGCAATCGCCACGACAAAAACCACAACCACAGATGGTTGAGGCTTCTGTTTCTTCACCTAAATTTGATGATGTTCCTACAAGTTTTGAAGAAAGTGTTGAGGAAGAATCGCTAGAGGAAGTAGAAATGGAGAAGAAAGGTGGTATTCTGAAATATCTTGCAGTCGGTATTCCAACGCTTATCGTGGTAGGTGGTTTGGTATTTTGGCAGATGAATACTCAAAAACAGATCAATACCAAGGCAGAAGCACAGGCAACAGAAATCCTAAAGGGTATGCCTAAAGAAACCAAAAAAGGTGATGGTCTATCAAATAGTGAGTATGAAGATAATATTGATGCCCTGACAAAAGGTATTGATACAATCAAACAAGATGATAATACAGGGCTTTCTGGTTATTTAGTTTATGATGATAAAAAGTACCTTATCAAAAAATATGAACAAGCAAGTGGTTCACTGATTGTGTTCAATGAAAAAGGGGAAGAAATCACATTCGATAATGAATGGGTAGAAAAATTGGTTAAAAAAGCTAAGACAACTAAGCCAAATACAGAGGCTAGTAATGTAGAAGGAAAATCAGAAGAAAAACCTGCTGAAAAACAAGAGGAAAAATCAGAGGAAAAATCTGCTGAACAGCAAGAAGGGAGTAACGTTTAATGAAAATTCCTAAGTTAAACCCACAAGAAGTATTCTTTATGGTACTAAGGGTATTGCTGTTATTGGTGCTGTTAGTTGTACCACACACTTATGGCTATTCTTATAAATACTACTATCATGTACTTGGATTTATGATGCTACCATTCACGTTAGGATTTGTCCCTGTTCTATTCAACCTAAAAGGGTTATGGAAGTGGGGTGCATTTGCTCTAGGGACGGTCTTAACTATTGTATTGTTGGGCTTTAATTTTTTCACACGGACAAACATTGCTTACTTGGGTAATGATGGCTTTAGAAAGTTAGACAAGAGCAATGCGAATTTTGTTTTCACAGTAACTAAAAACGATAGACAAAAAATCACAGATAGTTCCTACATTGTCTTCCTGAAACCTAATTGCCAAACTTGTCGAGATACCGTTCCAATGTTGCGAGGATTGACAGGGAGCGAGCAAACAGCGATTGCTTATGTAGATGTTGACACGGACTTTGGTAGCGAATACGTGAAGCAATTCCCTGATGTTGATAAAGTTCCAGTAGCGTACAATCGCCAAACAGGAGAGTTGCTACGCCTTGGTTTCCACACGGACTATGGAACGGAAGTTTTGAAAGAAAACATTGCTAAAATTGCAGAAGAAACGAAGTATTAAGGTATTAAGGAGAAATAAAAAATGGCGAAAAATGAAGATCAAATCAAAGAAGAATTTTTCTTTTACAAAAATGAGAATAATTTATTGAGAGAAAAGTTGATTGGGTTATACAATCAGTTTTTAAAGGAGTATAGAGAGTTCTTATCGAAAGACTATGCAGAATTAACCTTGTATGATGCGTGTTTTTCTGCTTCCCAATATGCAGTTAATGTTGATGGAGAAGAAGGTGGGCAATTTTATACTGAACTATTAGTTGATTGGTACGAAGAACAATTAGCAGAGTTTAATGAACGAGTAGAACGTACCGTAAATGATTATATGGTAGTTTACTTAGAAGTGGTTGATGAAGAAGGTGGGGAGCTAGAGTTTGGTAAAATTCTACGACCAGTTATTTTTGATATCAATGATTGGGGTGCGTTGCTTGTAGTTGGTGAAAACCACCTAGTAGAGAATGATACGAAGGGAATTGAACACATTGTAAACACGGTTGAAATGTATAACTTCCCTATCTATTCAGAAGAAGATTTTGCGAGAGAAGATGAATACGGAGAAGGACTTAGAGCAGAATATGGCAATTATAAGAAGTATTCTGAACTGATGGAGCAATCTAGCCTGATTGTCAAACCTTCTTGGAAACTAGCACTTGACCCAGAGTTTCAATACAACAAGTGGACTTATCGTCCTGTTGAAAGCCCAGAAGATGCTCTTGATCTTGCTAAGAGCTTGAATGAATACTTAGAGCGTATGGTAAATGATATCGAGGCTATTCGTATTGGTTTACAAAAATCTGAACAAGCACACTTATTCTTGAAGGAGAATTATCTTGATGATGATAAAGCAAAAGAAGCATTTAAAACGTGGATTGCCACAAAAGGCTATTAGTCGTTTGTTTTTATTAGGAGTGCTACTTGTTTCATTTTTGGCAAGTCAAAATGTAGGAGCAATATCAAAAAAAGATTATCAAACTCTTACAGATAAATTGGTAAAACAAGGGCTTTACAAGAATAAAGATGGAACGATAGGTGGAGTATTCAACCTATCAGATGGCAACACCTTACGAGTATTTAAAGTTGACGAAGATGGCAATTTATGGGGAGTAGTTAGGGTTTCTGATAATGAATACAAGATTGCTGTTTTTACCTACGAGGAAGTTTTGACGTTTATTGAGCGTAAGGAAAGCGTGAAGGTGAATTGATGAAGAATTATATATTTGTTAGATTAAACACACGCAACCTGAATAAGTATGAGGTGCAACGGTTAGAACGCTTGATTGAAAATATTCAACGTAGAGAAAGCGAAAAGGAAAACTACATTTATATTTCAATGCTTGCTTGGAAGCAGATTGAGGAAACAATCGTTTTACGAGCAGACCTTTACAAAAACCTTGAAGTGGATTTGATTAACAAACCAGATGATTCGATCCAAAAAGGGGGGAAAGTAGGTTCAGAAGATTTTATGAGGCTACTAGAACGCTTCCCTAGAGAGGACATTTTTTTCACAGAAGGAGATATTGAAATTGATGGAGAGGTGTTTTGGGATAGAAAGGATAAATAATGTTAGATAGATTGACCGAATGGTGGGACGACTTTGTAGATATGCTGAAAGTGGCAGATTGGAAGAAAATTATCCTTGTATCTGTCGTTCCTACTGTTATAGCCTTCTTTATTGGGGGTCTAATGTTTTCCAAGAAAACAGTTGTGACACAAAGTTATACAGCAGGTGAAGTTGGGAAGCTGTTTTCGGTACAAGACCTTCCCACACAGGTTGGAGATATTGAGAACAATGAATTGCGAGTTCTACAATCGCAACTTGCAGATATTCAGACAGAGGAAGAAGATGAACATGGTGAAACTCCTGATTTTGCCTTGAACTTTACAAAGCTAAATGCTGATACTGACCTTAATAACTTTTTTAAGACATTGTTAGCTATTCGATTTGATACAAAGGTTGACACAGCTTATAAGAGCATCAAGCCTTACTTAGCTTCTGTAACTGATGAAATCAAGAAAGATGATAAGAAAAAGAAAAAGGGACAGGAACAGGAAGAAAAGACGGAACAGGCAGGTGATGATACTCAATCAGAACCAGATTATAATGTGCAACAAAATATCTATAATATGCTTGGAAGTCAAAGTTGGGGGAAAGAAACACAATCCCAAACAGCATTATCAGGAGCAATTATGGTAAGCGTTCTAAGTGGTACTACAAGCAATAATAGGTATTTTCAAGTTATCGTGCCTGCAACAAATGACAAACGAGACTTTGCCTTGCTGAACTACATTGTTAAGACCAATAGCAAAGGTAAGGTTATAGCTTGTACCTATACAGGTGCGATTAAAGGTTATGCTGACTTGAATACCTACTACCAGAAATTGAATGATTTGCTACAGGGTAATACAGTCAAAGATGATAATGGGGAATACTATCAAGACGAAAACAAAGCTGACCTTTCACACCATGCAGACAATGAAGTAGGGCAATAAGAGGTGATAAGATGAAAAATAAAAAGTTGTGGGCGTTAGTCTGCATTATATTCATTTCTATTGTTGGGATTCTAGTGTTCTTTCTGCTCAAAAAAACACCTGAACCAGAGCTTAAACTAGAAGAACCCACTAAAAAGAAGGTGACTAAACCTTCTGAAACTATTGATAATGATGTTGCTGTCACAGAACCACAAGCAGAACTTGAAAAAACACTTGAAAAACCAGATACACCTGCAAGTGATGATGATAAGAAGGCTGTAGAGGGTGCATTGACAAAGATGTTAGATGCACTTGCTAGTAAGCCTGACTTACAATCCATTGTCCCTAGCAGAGAAGACCATGACCTTTCAAGTTATCGTAGAGATTTGTCCAATATCAAAGAGAAAATGGTGTTAGGATTTACTTATGACCCAACAAAAACAAAAGTGTTTGAATCGAATTTAGAAGGTACGGTTCAATTCACGTTTACTTTGACAGATGGAAAATCAGTCTTGATCTATTCTGCAAACTACGACACATTGACAGAACAGATTGAGTTAGCAACCTATAGAGAAGGAGATAGTTAGAAGATATGCAAGAGGAAGTTTTGAAATACGCAAAAGAAAGCACAATGATTAGCTTGAATTATTCATTGAGCTTGCTTAAACAGAGTGTAGAGGACTTTGTTAAAGAATTTGACAATCGTTTAGATACAATCCAGAAGGTAGGTGGGGATTTGGAGTTATCCGAAAAACAGCACCTAATGGAGCAAAAGAGTTTGTTGGAAGCTGTTGAGCTAAGTGATATTAGTGCAAGCTACACAACAGATACAGCCCTAAAAGATTTGTGTCAACTTGTCCCACCTTTAAACGAATTGACAGATTGGGCTAAAAGTAACTTGGTTGAGTTAGGAAACGCCTTGAAAACGCTTGGTGATGCAGAATTAGAAGAAATCTGCAAAGATGTGATGAAAGAAATTGAGAAGTTCAATAAGCCTGTATCTGACCTTTTGGACGAAATTGCTTTTATTACAGAGAAGCTAAAACGTGCAAAACTCTTAGTAGCGTAAAAATGATATGAACAAGTTCCCAAAGGGGCTTGTTTTTTTGATACAATGAAATGGAAGATAGAGAGGAGAGTTATGGTTACGATTAGAAAAAATGTTCCAGAAAATAAAATGGATAGCTTTAAAGAGGCAGAGCTAAACTTAGTGAGAGGGTTCGATTTAAAGGACTTTTCTAGCTACATGATTGAAAACGCCCCTAACACAATTAAAGAACTGGTCGAAGAATCGCTTAGAGAACAGGGCTTTCCAAGAGAGGTTAGATGGTCTGATGTTGATTGGCATTTAAAAACTATCCAGAAAAAGGAATTTAAAGAGTGGATTGAGTTAGGTATGGAGAAAGGATATATCCTTGAATCAGACCTAGAAGATGGTTTGCGTAATTTTATTCGTGAAGGCAAAACCTATGAAATGGCTATTAAGGAGTGGGATAAGTCTGGTCTATTAGATTTTGAAGTGATTTTAAATGAAGACATAAGTTCATGGCAAAATAGAATGAACTATACGGAGCATCTAGTAGATAGTTTCCATGATTTACTTGATATTTTGAGAGTAAATGCCACGGTCAAGGAGAATATAGAAATCTATCCAGAGCTAGAAAATATGTTCTACGATTTGGCAAGAGAGAGTGGTCTTGAAGATGCTACGGTCAGAGATACACAATACAAGGTTGAAGTCAAGGTTAATGGGCAAGAGGAAGAACTAGCTATCTTGATAACATTGTTGTTGAATATCAACGATCCAGATAGGCTGAAACAAGGTTTCCAGATGAATAGTGATGATTTTAATACCATGTTGTGTATTCCTAGTTTGTTTGCCAAAGTCAATAAGCGTTTAACGGTGCTTGATGATGTACAGGCTTGGGAAGAAAGAAACCAAAGGGTAGCATCTAAACGGAAAGCCCTAGAGACAATTCAACGTAAGTTGGAAGAAAGTTTTGAGCCAGTTGTTGTTGGAGCTTATTTAAGTGATGTGAACAATTCCTTTGGTGAGGGCAATCCTTATTTTGATAAAGCTACTATCATGGCAGAAGAAGAAAGCCTGTCATTGGAAGAATTTTTGGCGAAACGTCAGGTTGTCACAGCTAAATTAAGAGGTGATCTATCAGAATTGTGCGAGGGACTACTTAACGGTGAGTTGAGTAACTATGCACAGTATAAAATGTTTCTATCAATACCAGTAAACGAAGTTCAACGGTTCTGGTTAAAAAAACCATACATGAAATACGTTGATGTTGATGTGAAGGTACTTTAAGAGAAAAAAGTGGCTATTAAAATATACAAATAATAGTCACTTTTTTAATATAAATCGTTGATTGTCACTAATTTGTGTGTTATAATAAAAATTGTAATTATAATGAAAAGGGGGTATAAAAAATGAAGAAGAAAAGCGACATTATCAATCGTGTTTCTGACGAAACGGGTTTGCCTAAAATTCGAGCAAAAGAAGTTGTAAACATTGTCTTTGGAACGATTGCAGAATATATGGGCGACGGTGAAAACGTCCAACTCATTGGTTTTGGAAACTTTGAAGTTCGTGAGCGTTCTGCTCGTAAAGGGCGTAACCCACAAACAGGGAAAGAAATTCGTATTGAAGCTAGTAAAGTTCCTGCATTTAAAGCAGGGAAAGCTCTCAAAGAACGAGTTAAGTAGTTTTTTGGAAAAAGAAGAAAGGATTCATATAAATTATGAAACAAGTAAAAGGACACGGTTTTATTCGCAAGAATAAAGCAGGTAAGGTTGTGTCTGGTATCGTTCTAGGTACGGCAATGCTTATGGCAAGTGGTGTAGCTTCTGCTGATGAAGTAAAACCAACAGAAGTGAAAAATAATACAGAATTATTGAGTAGCCCAGATGGTTCTAAAGCCAAAGAGGCAAACGAAAATAATAATGTGGCTGAAAACTCCAACAAGGAAACAGAAAAAAGTCCAGAGCAAACAAAGGTTGACGAACAAGTAAACAAAATTGTTTCTGATGCTAAAGCGAAGGGTGTAGATGTTACTTTTGAAGGGGAAACTAAAGTTACTCCTGAACAAGCAGATGAAGCTGTTAAAAAAGTTGAAGATAAAGTCAACAAAGTTGTTGAAGAGCATTCTAAAAAAGTAGAAGAATACAACAAAAAACTTGCAGAAGTCAAAACTGAAAACGAAAAAATCAAGAAAGAAAATCAAGTAATCGAAAATAGCAATAAAAATGCTAAAGCTGTTTTGACAAAAGATTCTACTGCTAAAGAAGCTAATGGAGTTTATACTCAAACGTTGGTTGGTAAGTCGAATGCAAATCATACAGAAGACAAGAAGGTAAACCATAAGCCTATGGACTTAGTTGCCTTGGTTGACTTTAGTTCTTCTTTCCAATCAAAACGCACACAGGCTTTAAATACGTTAAAAACGTTGATTCAAACGAATTTAACAGATGAAGATGGTGTCATGTTGCAAGGGTACATCTTTAACAAACCAGAATCTTATGCAGCTCACGGATCACAGTTGAATTTTGCGAAACTTCGTAATGCCGATTGGGAGACAGGTTTTTCAACCAAACTTCTTTCTAAAAAAGACGCTCTTTCTGTAATTGACAAGTGGGCAAGCGTAGGAGCTCCCGGAAGTGCGAATGGGACTGCTACATTTACAGCTTACTTTAACGAAATTGCAGGAGCTATGGGTGATTTTGGTTATAAGACTGACGAAAAAGATGGTGATGGATTTGTTAAGAAATTCCCATTTGAGGACGTGTACAGTTCACAACCAAACAAGAAAAAACTTGTTTCTGTAGTACAATTTACTGACGGTTGGGCGAAAACCGAAGCAATGGACGCTACTTTTGCAAATTGGGCAAAAGATAATGCGAAAACATTTATGACTATTGTCAATCGGAACAACTTATCTACAGACGACAACAACGACACTTACTCTATTGATTCTATGAAGAAATTAGGACACCCTAATATCTACGACATGACAGGTAAGAAAGATGACGTTGTGCTGAAAGAAATTCTTGAACAGTTTAAGAACACAGCAACTGAAACCAAAACTGTTCAAGATACTAAATCTAAGGGAATTATCACCCTGACACCAGATGAAAATGTAACGCTTGTAAGTGCCACATTGATTTCTCCAAGTGGGAAAAAACAGGCTTTGGAAGTCAAAAACAATAAGGTTTCTTATACAGGTGATTTGACTGAAAAAGGTGATTATAAAGTAGAATACAGCTTTAAATCTAACAAAAATGAAAAGGGACAAGTTGTAGGTAAATTTGATGTTGAAACCGTGACACAAGAAAACGCTAAGACTACCAAACAACCAACCACTTCTGATAGCAAGACTGACAAGTTTGATTCAACTCGAACTGAAAAAGGAAAAAATTTGTTAGACGAACCAACAGCTCCAGAAAATTCAAAAGTTGAAGTCGAAAAGCTCAAAGTTGTAAAACCAGTTGAGAAAAAACCAGAAACACCAAAACCAGTTGAGAAAAAACCAGAAACACCAAAACCACAAGAGCCTAAGAAAGTGTTACCACAAACAGGTGAGACAGCAAGTATGGCATTGATGTTGGCAGGAATTGGTGGCTTGATGCTAGTAGGTTCATCACTAAAGAAAAAAGAAAATTAAAGAGGAAGTTGAAATGAAACAAAATGTAGAAAAAATCAAAGGACATGGTTACTTACGGAAAACAAAAGTAGGTTTAGCTAGTGGGATTGTTCTAGGAGCTACACTTCTACTTGGTGCAGGAATTGCTTCTGCTGATGAAGTTGCTTCCCCTTCAAGTGGGAACGTTGCTTCTGCACAGGCTAATGACACTAAAGATGTTGTGGTTGATAATGGACTAACTAAAGTCGTTGAAGAAGCTAAAAGTGCAGGATTGCAAGTAGAGAAAGAGCCTACGAAAAACATTGGCACAGCAAATACAGAGCCAGAAGCAGAGGACTTACAGAAAAAAGCAGAGGCAGAAGTAGAGGCTCAAAAGAAAAACATTAAAGATGCACAAGATAAATTTGTTGAGGAAAATAAAAAAATCGACGAAAATTTATCTAAATTGAAAGAAGCGCTCTCACAAGATAAAGTTTATAATACTATCAATAATAATCTCGCTTTTGCCCAAGATTATGAGTATTCTAAAGGAAACGTAAAGTTTGGGGAAATTTCTTCAAGCAAGGGCAAAGTTGATTTTGTCGCCCCAGAATCGGATAAAATTGAGCTAGATGTTGCTAAAGGAAAGTTTGCCGAAAATTTTAAGAAGTTATCAGCATTAAAAAATAGTGATACTCCCAAAGAAGTGACTTATTCTTTTAAAGATGATGGGGCAGACCACCCTATTTTGCATAAAAATTCAGTTATTTCAGATAAGAATAATGTAAAAGGTATTCCAGTTCGCCTTTCCCCAAATGAAACAATCTCATATCGAGTTGAATTTGGGGACGATTCAAGCCTCGCGAAAATGGGAATTAAGTATAAAGATGTTAAATTAACTTTAAAAAGTACAGGTGTAAACGATACTAAATCTCATTCTATTGGATTTTTATCTCCTTATGGTTCGACATTGCTTTCAGGTGGTGTTTTGAATTTTTGGGAACAAAGAGGACAACTAAACGGAGAGCTATTCTTTGTAGAATCCTCTTATAATTACTTAGATAAAAACGGAAAAGTAATTAACAAAAAAGAATTAGGAAAGAATTGGTTTACTTTAGGTCTTGCTAAGGGTGCAAATGTTGATGAAACATTCTTTGCAGATGGAACTTATAAAGAAGTTCATAATGAGGGAGATAACACAACATATAAATCTGATGTAACAAATATTGAAATTGGTGGGACTGATTTCTTCAAAGCAACTCGTCAAGCTCTTCCTGTTGTTCATGATGAAGGTATAATTTTCCAACAAGTGCAGAATGCTTCTGCACCACAGGGTATAAAATCTGAATTATACACCAAAAAACAAAGTGAAAAGGTAGCATACCATCTTGTTTCATACACAAAGAACACCAAAAACGCTACCAACAACACAGACAAACTCAAAAAAGGTTCAATCGTTCAAGTGTTTATCGAAGAAGGTGGAAAAGAAATTGCACCTAAGACAAATACAGGCGAAAAACCAGTTGATGAAACTGTTACTTTGAACCACCCTAAAGAAATCTTGTTTGAAGGTAAAACTTACACATTCACAAAACAAGATAAAGCTGACCCAACGAAAATTCCTAACGGTCAAGAAACAATCACTTATATCTATAAGTTGAAAGAAACACCAAAACCAGTAGTTGTTGAAGAAAAGAAAGGTGACGTAGAAGTACGTTACGTTAAAGATGATGCTTCAAAAACTGTATTGAAAGATCCAGTTGCAGATACAGTTGGTGGAAAAGTTGGTTCAGACTATGACACTACAGATAACAAACCAAAAACAATCACTAAAGACGGTGTAACTTATGAGTTTGTCCGTACAGAAGGGGTTGAAAAAGGTAAAGTTACCGAAGGTAAAACAGTAGTAACATACGTTTACCGTGAAGTTCCAAAACTACCACCAAAACCAACAACGCCAACACCAGTTGAAGACCCAACTACAATCCATATTGACGAAGATGGAAACCGTATTGCTCCTCCTGAAAAGGGTACAAAACCATTCAAGAATATTGATGGTTACGAGCCTTCACCAAAAAATCCTAAGAACGTTGAGAACCCTAAAGGTGAAACTGTTCGTGTCTATAAGATTGTTAAAGGTGATGTAGAAGTTCACTATATCAAGGACGACAAAGAACGTACAGTTCTTAAAGAGCCTGTAGCAGACACTACACAAGCTAAAGTTGGCACTAAGTACGACACTACAGACCACAAACCACAAGTTATCACTAAAGATGGTGTATCTTATGAGCTTGTTCGTACCGAAGGTAAAGAAACTGGTGACGTGGTTAAAGGTAAGACAGTAGTAACCTACGTTTATCGTGAAGTACAAAAACCAGTAACTATCCATATTGACAAAGAAGGCAATCCAGTTGCACCTAAAGAAGATGGAACTAAGCCTTTCAAAGATATTGAAGGTTACAAACCAGAACCTAAAGACCCTAAGAACGTGGAAGACCCTAAAGGCGTAACTGTTCGTGTATACGAAAAAGTAACACCTAAGACACCAGAAACTCCACAAGAAACACCTAAGACACCAGAAGCTCCAAAACCTCAACAACCAACACAAGCTGTTGTTAAGGAAACTCTCCCACATACAGGTGAAGTTGCCTCTGTTGCTCTTACTCTTGCAGGATTTGGTTTGCTAGGACTTTCAGGTTTAGCTACTAAGAAGAAACGTGAAGACTAATTCACTAGGCAAATAAAGGGGGGGCAATCCCCCTTTTGCCTATTTATTAAAAAGAAAGAGGGAAGAAATTTGGAAAAAACAAAAGGACATGGCTTTATTCGCAAAAATAAAGCAGGGAAAGTTGTATGTGGAATTGCTCTTGGTACAGCCCTTGTATTAGGTGCTAATGTTGCATCTGCTGATGAAGTGAAGTCAGATAACACCCCTACAATCGAGGCAGTACCAACGACAGAAAAGCAAACTGAAATCCCAACAAGCATTCAGAACGCTACACAAGAACAAGTTGTTGATGCTGTTGACAAAGCCCAAGATACATTGAAGGCTCATGTAGAAACGGCTAAAGATACAGGTGTAGTTGTTAAAGAGGGTGAAACAAAAGAAGTAACCATCAACAATGAAGATGCTAACCAAAAGGGAACAGAAATCTTGGCTGACTTGAACAAACAAGACAAGGCAGTACAAGAAGCTACTGAAAAGCAAAAAGCTAATCAGAAAGCCTATGAAGATACAACCAAAGAGCATAAAGAGGCAGTGAAAAAAGGACAAGATAGCCTTTCAAATTCTGCTAAAGAGCTTGATAAGGTTGTAGGTGAAGCGAAAAAATCAGGGCTTACAGTAAAAGAAAGTTCTACAACTACAAGTCCTAAGTATAAGGAAGTCAAAGGGCTAGAAGGTGAAGAATTGCGACAAGCAAATTCTGAAAACCTTGGTCTTTACAAAAAAGCAGTCACAGAAGGGGTTGCAGAACAGGACAAATCAAAAGCTGATTTGAAACGTGCAGTTGACACTTACAATGCTGATAAAAAGGCATATAACGATACCAAGTCAGAACGTGACCTTGCAGTATCAAAGGGTCAATCAGAACTCCAAAAATCAACTAAAGCAGTTGATGAACAAGTGGCTCTTGCTAAGAAGCACTCACTTGAAGTTAAAGAGAACACAATCAATAACACACCTAAATTCAAAGACATTAAAGGTTTGAAAGGTGAGGAGTTGCGTAAGGCTGTAGCAGAAAATGTTAAGCTCTACAATGAAGCTGTCAAAAACTCAACAGCCAATATGGACAAGGTTGCTTCTGAAACCAAAAAGAAAATTGATGCTTATATCACAGCAGAAGCAAACTACAAAAAAGGTCTTGCAACTAACACAGGTTTGAAATGGCAAAAAGGCGTTACCTTGTCAGGAAGCAATGGAGCTGAAAAACAAACAGGTAACGAAGATGTGATTGACGAAGGCGACCATACACTACGTTTGGCAGGTACTTACGCTACACAATCACTTGCATTGAACCAAAACACAGATGCAAACTTTGATAATATCTTTAAAGTCAATGGTTCAGGGACTATCCACGTTAAGAATACTACCAATGGTGATGTAGATATTACATTTTCTGAAATCAACTCACCTTACAATACTGGTACTTATGTAGCAGTTTGGGGTGATGATAACGGTGGTATTGCTTGGTCTGTATTCGCCCTTTATAACGGTAGTGCATCATCTTCTGGTGGTGGTGAAGCAGGAAGTGGTGGAAGTGGTTCAGGCATTTACGGACGTATCTTGAACTATGTTTACTCTTACAAGGCTACTGTTAAGACAAGCAATAACGTATCTGTTGTTACTTTCAACGACATTGACAACAAACAAGCAGTTGCAATGACTGGTTTAGATGGTGCGAAAGTTGAAACAGGTAAGAATATCCAAGCATCAGGAAACACCTATTCGGCAGGTGCAGGTGACGTGTCACAAGGTTCATCAGGAATCTTGGATAGTAACGGTGTACGTTGGACTTTTGAGCAAGCTAAGAAACAAAACTTTAGCTTTGTGCATACCGTTGAAGGGAATAATACTTCTATCGTAGGTGGTATTTTTGGTTCTGCATCACAAGTGGCTAAAGCTCCAACAAAACCATTGTTGAGCGTTACGAAAGAAACAGTAAATGTACCAGACGCTCCAACAGGGCCAAGTGTCCCAACAGCATCAGTTAAAAAGGTAAATGTAACTGTTCCAGAAGCACCAGAAGCACCAAAACCAGTTGAAGTAGAAGTACAGTACTACAAACTATCAACCACGCCAGAAAAACCAGTTGAACCAAAACCACAAGAGCCTAAGAAAGTTTTGCCACAGACTGGTGAAACAGCAAGCGTAGCATTGATGTTAGGTGGATTGAGCGTAGGTTTACTTGGTCTTGGACTTGCTAAACGCAAAGAACAATAATTTTAAAATCCTTTATTGGTAAAATAACAGTCTATGTTTTAAAGGTATAGGCTGTTTTTTATGTTTTTTTGCACAAAGGGGTTGTTTTTTTATTTAACATGATATATAATATAGTCATGAAAAAGGATATAGAGATTATCTTTGAGAAAATACTAGCTAAATTTTCTCCTAGAGTTCCTTTAGCAAATGCTCTAAGTTTCTATTGTGGAATCCATCAAGGGAAATTGATAGAGCTTGCTATTGAACTGAACAAGTATAGACGAACAGGTAGTTATCCTAATTACAAAATGATAAGCACCCTTGTTTGTGTCATTCCAGAAGAAGACGTAAAGAGAATGGTAGGGCGTATTCGCTCTGTACGGTTTGGAGAAAAAACGGCATCTGCTGATGAAAGAATGGCGTTTAATTTATTCAAAGATAAGATGTATTCTTTGCCCAAAGGGACAATGAATAAAGCAATGGAAGGGCTTATTGATAAACATATTGAGTTAAGGCTTGTCCCTAATGAAATTGTTTTGAATGAACTGAAAGCCCATTTTACAGTAAGTGAATTGTCCTTGATGATGATGGTTGTACAAGAATACAACAGCAGGGCGGAAGATACAATAAACACAATGAGCCTTTTATCGTCAGACCTTAGAAGGCAATTAAGAGAAAATAGAAAAAAGGAGAGAGATAGGTTACTTTATGAGTATGAAAAAACTAAAAAAACAATGGTCGGAAGCGAGTTCGGATTATCGGAAAAATAATCCCGAAAAGGTACGTGAGGCACAAGCACGATACCGTGAGGAGAACCCAGATGTGGTGCGTGAGTGGCAACGTGAAGCCCAGAAGCGTTATCACGAAAAGAAGAAAAACGACCCAAAATATAAGGAGTATAAATACTACAGTATCTTGAAAAGCACCTTCAAGAAGTATGTTCTGAACTTTGCGAGCAAAGAGGAATTAGATCAATTCTTAGAGGCAATCGAAAAACACAAGAAAGGGAATGTGGTAAAACTAGATAACCTTCCTTATGCAATCGAACCAGTACCCAAAGAAACACGTTCACGAGCTTATCTATTTATTCGTGAGCGAGTTCAAGAGAAGGACTTTGAACAAGTTCAAGGTTTTATCGAATCAGGACTAGAACGATTCAAAGGTGAAACGTGAGAAGGCTTTTTAAGGTTTCTTTGCTAGTATCTAATCTGTTTGCGTTCCATTTGCTTTTTAATACAGATGATGTAGATATTAGAGTGGGCAGTCTAATGGTATTGAGTGTGACTTACATATTCTTGATGTTATACTTTATGTTTAGTCGCAAAGGTAGGAGAAGATGAAAGCAGGCTTATAGTCTGCTTTTTTCTATGGGAAAGTTTACCTAACAACGAGGAAAAGAGATATACTAGAGAAAAACATAATAAAAGGAGTAGTTATGGCTATTGAAAAGGTTATTGAATTTAGCAAAGACAATAAGTTCAAAGTTAAGTTAGAGGTTAGCAACATTGACACGTCCACAGTTGTTGATGTTGAGATCGAGGACAAGGAGCTAGAACAAGTAGCCCCAGATGAATTTTCGTTTGATGTGGTTGAAAAATTTGTATCAGAGGAAGGGTACAATTTTGAAACAACAGCAAGTTGGTGTCTTTACCTAATGAATGAGGAGTTATCCGTGTACAGAGACGGGGGGAACGGTTTTCGTTTTACAGGGGAAACCCCAAAAGGTGCATCAGTTGATGACCTTTACTTAGAATTTGAACCATATTATGATGTGATTCTGACTTACGAAAAAATCGAGGAAGAAACAGGCGATGAAGAAGCAGGAGAGGGAGTTTCTTCTGTAACGCTCACCTGCGAAGCGTTTGGTTGGGAGTTTGACCCTTATATTTGTGGTGTGAACCCTTTTCGAGTAAATCTCACAGAAGACTTTTTAAAGGCGACAGCTAATTGGTTTGCGAATGAGTATTTCAAAGGGGAAGTAACACCAGAAGAAATCATCAGAGGAGATAAAAACGAAGAAATCTTGGTGATGCTAGATGGAGAAGTGTTCAATAATGTTACCATTTTTAACGAATCTGCGAAAAAAGAATACAGCCAAACAGTAGGGCATGATGTTTATTATTATAGTTGCGAAGCAAAAAGTGAATTTATGTTAGGTGGCATTACGGTCAAGGCAGAATTTGAACCTATCGAAAAATATATTGAAAGCCTAAGAGGGCGTGATGATGCTTTTGAATTTAAGCAACTATTAGAGAAAACAGAGTTGGATAATTTATTTACAGAAGTTGACAAAGAGCTTTTGGAAAGATTAAAAACAGAAAAGTTCCTAGTGCATTCTGCTCCTAGTCTTACCTTTGAGGTTGACTACGGTTTGGTACGAAATCATGCCAGAATAGAGGGAATTGATTTATCAGGCGTAACAGATGGGGCGATTGACCGTGCTAGTCAAATTATGTTAGATAATATTGCTAGTTCACACAATAAGAACCAGTATATTGATGTTGTCTTAAAGGGAAACATAATTTGGGCTAGTTCTCACCTGATTGACTTTGACGAACTCCGAAAATACGTAAATCTTATACAAGAGGCAACTATTGAGGAAGATAGCGAGGGTGTATGGAGAGCTAAATTGAACAATTATCCTTGCGATTATGACGAAGCCAAGGAATTAACTAAAGCTATTGAGGAATTAAGTGACTACAAGTTTGACAAAGAGCAAATAAAAGTTGAGATAGAAAAAGTGATTGAAGAAATCAACCAAGAGCTACAACAATGCTTGCCTAAGTTAGTAAATCAATCTGTAATTAGTGGTGAGGCTGAACAATATAAATCGTGGTTGCTTGAAAAATTGCGTTTACTTGAAGTTTTGGGTAGTGCATTAAGTTCCTATTCTACTAGAAAACGTGCTGTCCGTGATGAATTGTTGCAATCAGATGTTAAACGTGAACTTAGAGGGTATGAATCATATCTTGAAGATCAGTTAATGGAGTATGGAACAACAACATTAAATTTAGAAGAACACGCCCTACACCAAGCCTTGTTAGATGCAATATCTTCCAAAAAGAGTATTGAGGATTTTTGTAAGCAGGAAGAAAAGTTCCATGATGCGTTATCGTTAGAGAGAGAACACGTTGAAATGAACTTCAAAAACATAAAGGAAGTATTGGAAGAAGCAAAAGAAAGATTTTCTGATAATGAAAGTCTTGTTGACAGTATTCAGGTTGCGTTGGACAATTTTAAAAGAAATCATGCAGGCAAACTGTTAGATAGTTCTGTTATTCCAGAATGGAACAATTATGTTGGAGTACCTATGAGTTAAAAAGAGGGGTGATACCTCTCTTTTTTTAACTTTTTTAATCGCTAAAAAGCCCGTCATTACAATAAATAATAACAGACCACAAAAAAATATTACAAAAAAATAAAAAAAGTGTTGACAAATAAAAATACGTGATATATAATATAGTCATAAAAGATAACTAAGGGGTTGCCTTAGAAAAAAGTTAAAGAAAAAAGGAGAAATCTTTTATGGAAAACAAAAAACTAATCACAACAGTTGCTACAGGTATTGCTATCTTAGGAGTTACAGGGAATACCACAGTACAGGCAGACGAAATCAAACCAGTTGAAACAACAGAAGCGGTTGCTCCTGAAACAGTGGAGAACAAAGAAGTGACAGAAGCACAAGTCGCTACTGCACAAGTATCATACAACCAAGCTGAAAAAGAAGTTGCAAACCAACAAACCGTAGTTGAAGAAGCTAAACAAGTTGTTGCTGAAAAGACAACAGCAACAGAGAACGCCAAAGCTAATTATGAAGTAGCTGAAAGCAAAGCCCAAGAAGCTACGCCTGAAAATGTGGCAAAAGCAGAAAAAACTATTGCTGACACAGAAAAAGAAGTTGAAGCAAAAGATAAAGCTATCACAACAGCTAAAAGTGAAGTTGCTAAGGCTGAAAACGAAGTTGCAGGGCAAAAACCTAATGTTGCAAAAGCACAAGAAAAAGTAGGGGAAGCCCAAGCAGAAGTAAAAACAGCCCAAGCAGATGTGAACACAGCCCAAAAAGCACTTGATGGCACAGGAGCAAAAGAAGTAGTTGCTAAAGCAGAAGCTACGAAGGCTCAACAAGATAAAGATCAAAAGAAAGTTGATGAAGCTAAAGCAAATCTTGATGGTGCAAAAAAAGCAGATGCAACACGCCAAGAAGCTATCAACAAAGCTACAAAAGAAGTCGCTACAAAAGAAGCAGACCTCAAAAACACAGTCACAGCTCTTGATGATGCAAACTACAAAATGCAAAAAGCAGGTGAGGTACTAGCTACAAAAACTGGTGAGTACACAGATGCTAAAAATGACTACGATAGCCTTATCAATTTCACAGTACCTACTAAGTATGTAGAAGCCTTGAAGAAGTATGCTGACTACAACGCAAGCGAGGCAGAACGTGAAAAAGCCGAAAATGACCTAAAAGCAATGAACGCTGAAATGAGTTCACTTAACCAATTCAAGTCAAATCCAAAAGACAATGGAGTTGTCATGACGATTGGTGAGTTCACGAACGAACAAAAAGACGAACTTACTTTCTTTGCGAATGATATTTTGAACCAAATCCGTAAAGCATTTGGCACAAAAGAAGTTGTCATTACAAAAGGAGCTAAAACTTTTGCGAATGATGTTGCCCAAGGTTATACCAAAGATAATTGGGGTTGGGATAAAGTAACAAAGGAAGGGCATGACGTACCTGCGATTATTGATGCTTCTAAGAAACACGGTTTGTACGAAGGGCAATACTACGAAAACCTATTCACATTGTATGGTGGACGTAAAACACTCACAATGAACCGTGCGAAAGAATTGGTCTTTGATGCTTTCCAAAACTACCTCTTTAATGGTGACGAATGGTTACACGCTAAGTCTGTATCAGGAGTTGACAATGAAGATAATGAAAACCAATACATGGGTGTTGAAATTTCTTCTCGAAACAATGCTACAAGCGTACACTTGTTGACTGTTCCAGAGGGGCATATCAAATCAGGTTCAACATTTGATAAGACTATTGAACGCAATCCGAAAACCAAAGAGCAGATTGTTTCACGCTACAACACTACCAAAGGTGCTTACGAAACTGCAAAAGCTGACTACACGACAGCTCAAACAGTCGTAGAAACTGCAAAAGCAAACAAGGCTACTGCTGAACTTGACTTTACCAAGGCGACTAATGAACTAGCTATCAAACAAGCTGTCAAAGAACAAACGCCAGAAGCACAAGCTGAACTTGACAAGGCACAAGAAGAATTGGTAGAATCTATTGCTGAAAACAAGAAAGCCCAAGAAGCTGTCGAAAACCTAAATGCAGATATTCTGGTTAAGAAGTCTGTCCTTGAAAATGCTAAAAAGGTTCTTGCTGAAAAATCTCAAAAACTTACTACAAAACAAGCAGAACTCAAAGCAGAACAAGACAAACTTGCTGAACTTGAAGGTGTATTGGCTACTGCTAAAGCAAACCTTGAAAAAGCGAAATCTGAATTGGTGGCAACAAATCAAAAACTTGTAGAAGCGAAAGCACACTATCAAGCTCTTGTAGATGCACCAGTTAAACTTGATGAAGCTAAAAAGGCTTACGAAACAGCACAAGCAGAGTTAAACAAAGCTGAAAAAGTAGCTGAAACTGCACAAACTAAGTTGCAAGAATTGGTTGCTATCCGTGACGAAAAGAAAGCAACATTTGAAAGCCTTAAAACGCAATACGAAGCACAAGAAGAAGCGAAACGACAAGTTGAGTTGGAGCGTAAACGTGCGGAAATTGCTAAACAAGGACTTGCAAGTGTTCCAGTATTCTCACAAGAAGGCAAAATCATTGACTTTGTACCAGAAGTGAAAGCTACTCCTGTTGCCCTTTCAGTTGGTGGAAAATTTGTAGATGAAATGGTTGATACAAGCTACCAAGCACCTACTAAATTGCCACAAACAGGGACACAAGGAAATGCCTTTGCACTTGTAGGATTTTCATTGATTGCTATGCTAGGGCTAGGCTTAAAAAAGAAAGAAGGAAACTAAATCATGTCGTTGTTTAATGTGTTACCGAAGGATAAGAAACGCCCTGTAAGTAAAATCAAACCAGAACCCATCACCTTAGAGAAAGAAGCTGTAAAAGAAATCCAAGTTACAGTAGGAGAAGGTGTCACAAAGGCAAGCTATGGAGAGGAGATTAAAAAATCTCCTTCCCCAGAAGCAGAAGCAGTGTTTGAGGTTAGCGAACAAGAGGACGCTTATCAAGAAGAACAGGAAAATGAAATCTTTGTACCCAAAACCTTTATGGACTGGTACAACAATGTTGATAAAAGCATTAAGGTATTCAAAGCCTTCAATCTGATTGAAAAAGAAACTGATCCACGTCTAAAAGAATGGGTAGAAGATAACCAAGATGAATTTGCGAAAATTTGGTTGGGACAACTATTGCCTGTTGTCAAAATTCCATTGTACGTTACAACTATCCCTAACTACGGTAAAAACCCTAATGCTCTAGTCAAAACAGAGGAAGGTTTGGTTGTTATGAAGCCTTTTGAGGCTATCAAGTCAACAGATACATGGAATCTTACCGAAGAAGAAATCCGTGAGGATTGGGCTTACCTATTCGAGAATGGGTATTCAGAATTTGCAGAATAAGGAGAAAAGAAATGAAAAAGAAATTGTTAGCAAGCATTGGCTTGGTCGTGTTTGTAGTTGGGATCGCAACACCTATCGTATTCGCTATTGAAAACAATCAAGCTAAAACAGGGGAAGCGTTGGTTGTGGAAGCACAAAAGCTAGAAAGCAAAGCCCCTAAAAACTTACCGAAAAAGACTTTGCCTAAAAACAAAGCTGTAGAATAAGGAGAAAAAGATAATGGCATTCATTAACGTAGCATCAATTACAATCATGTTTCTTGCATCTAGTGGGTGGGTATCACGCTTTAAAAACCCCAAAGTACAATCTGCACTAGAAACCTTCCTAACTTTCGTGTTGTTCTATATCTTCTTATTGTTTGGCTTCTCAATTTCAAAATTGGTGGAAGTATCAACCTTGCAGGAAATGTTTTCAACACGTGTTGAATATATTGTGTACTCAATCTTTATCGTAGTGGTTGTGTTTGCGAACATTCGTAGAACAGGGTATGAAATGATTGGGGGCAACTATGACTAAAACAAGTCAGTTTGAACTCAAAGAAAAGCTATCTTTTAGCGAAGAACTTTTCCCTATCTTTTACAGCAAGCGAATGAATGAAGTTGATAAAGACTTAACTGTTTCTGTACCGTTTGATAAGTCTATCGCAATCAATATCCTTGAACTTGAAAAGACCAAAGACCAAGAGGAAATTGCTGAAATTGTAGGCAAGAAACTGTTTGGGGTTATGTCAGAGGTTAGACGACAACGCAACTTGGTTGACTTGTATAATGCAGGTATCTTAAAAGATAAGCCCGTCATTAAAAAATATGTTGTCCAAATAATGCCTTTAGAAAATCTGTATAAATACATTGATGGAGAAGGCATTGCATCATTCCTAAACTTTATGCTAGAGTATGGAACGAAATCAGGACACTATTTTATCTGCATCAACAATGGGGAAGCAGAACATATCCCAGAAAACCTATACGATCAATTCAAGACCGTTGTTTCTAAGAAGGGTTTGAAAGAGAATGACTTTCTACGAACTCTAGGTGATACAGAGGAAGTAAGCAACCTAATCAAAGAGTTAGTGGAAGAAGAATCACAAAATACCTTCATTGTGAAGCATAACAAGTAAAAAAGCAGGGTTATAAGACCTTGCTTTTTATTTGTTTCAGGGGCTAGTTTAAAATAAGGCTATATAAAGACCGTACAGTCCTTCCAAGGGTCAGGCATATAAATAGACCGAGGCGTATTTAAAATGCGAAATAGGGTAAAAGAGAGGGCAATAAGAACGAATTAAGGCAATAAGTTAGTAGAACATTCCCCAAAGAGGAATAATAACAATTTTTACGAGAAAATAGTTGACAAAAGCACAGATGATGATATATAATATAATCATAAAAAGAAGACAGGTGGACACACCTTTAATTAAAAAGGAGCAATAGTATGAATGAAAAAGAATTGCCAGTCGTTCCAAGATTTAGAGTTTGGCTTCCAGACCCAGATGTTGAAAGAATATTGAAAGTAAAAGCTCTTGTTTATGAGCATGACAAAACAAGATGTGTGTGTGGGTATGCTTATGACTTTTATCTTGAAGATGAAGATGCAATTATCATGCGATCAACAGGGTTGCTTGATAAAAATGGGCAAGAAATCTTCGAAGGGGATATCATTGTCAAAAATGGAGAAGAAACTTTATCAATAGTTAGACAAGGTATTTGTTATGGGAATTTAGGTTTTTATATCGAAGCAGAACGCAATGGAATTAAAATTTTTGGCCCTATCAATCCTTACCTTTCACATTTTTACACAATCGTTGGCAATATCTACGAAAACCCAGAGTTGCTAGGGCAATAAGGAGAAAATAAAATGGAGAAATTAACAGTTAGAGGTATTTCCACTCACGAAGAAAGTAAAGGTGAGTGGAAATGTGGCTACCTCATTGAAGATGAAGGAGTGTCCTATATTGTCAATGGCGTTGTAGAAGCAAATGACGAGTATATCACTATTGGAGAGTGGTGTTCTGTAGAACCTGAAACATTGGGTCTATCAACAGGCTTACTTGACAAAAACGGTACAGAGATTTTTGAAGGGGATATAGTAAAACGATATAAAAGTCCTTTTTTTGTAGCAGAATGGGAATATCAGATTGAAACTGTTGTTAAAAGAGAGGCTTGTCTGTTGCTAGGGAAAAAACTTGGGAAGAATTTTGCAACAATGTCGTTTGGCTCACCATTCACTAAGAGCGATTTATTAGAGGTGATTGGGAATATTTATGAAAATCCAGAGTTGCTGAAAGAAGAATAGTACAAGGGGATAAAAACATGAAAGCAGATTGGCAAAAATTAACTGTTAGAGAGCTAACAGAAGAAGAAAAAGACTTTTTTGGGGAACAAGTAAGCACTATTTGGGAAGGAGTTACACCTGAACTTGACGAAGAGGTTTTGGTGTTCACAGCAAGTAGTGGAGTAACCACAGACACTTGGGTAGATTATGGAAACGGAGTAGGGTTTGAAAACCATGATGATGAAGTGGTCTATTGGACAAGTTTCCCAGAACCACCAAACTAACAAAATTAGGAGAATGAAATGACAACTTGGAAAAAACTAACTAAACGAGAGTTGGAAGATTGGGAGAAAACCCCTGCAACGAACGATAGTCATTTCATGTGGGTTGGGGAACTCCCAGAAATAGGCGAAGAAGTCTTGGTCTATACTGAAAATAGTGGCTACATTATAGATAAAATGCTTGGTATTTGGGGTGGACTTAATTTCATCAACAACCAGAACGAGCTAGTCATTTATTGGACTGAATTGCCAGACAAACCAGATGACGAAGTGCTTCCTTTTGAAATGGATAGCGTGGATATTGAGGAGTTTGTGGGATTAGAGGAAGCTGTAAAATCCTTGAAGGTTATTACAGCAGGGGAATACACCAAACGTTTAGAGCAGGAGAGAATGAATGAAGCATAAAGTACAAGTAACGTTCACGCAAGATGAATACGAGCATCTACTTGCCTTGAAGAGCTATTTTGGGTTCAAAAGTTTATCAGAGACCGTATCTTTTGCAGTCCAAAAAGAAATTGAATCGCACCAAGGGAACACGATCTATAATTATTATTTGCAAGAAACCAAAAAGAAGGCATCAGGAGAAAAGAGCCTAGATGAACAGATTAAAGAGTTGAATCGTGAATACCATGAAAATGAAGCGGAACATAGGACGGAACTAGCCAAGGAAAAGGCTAAACAATTTGAACGTGACTTCAAAGAAGCACAAAAACTCTTTGAAGAAGGTTAGGGAACATAAAGGATAGATTGAGGTTGAAAACAGAAAAATGTTAGAGAAATTGGCATTAGAATACAGTCTGTTTAGCTCTTTTGCTGTTGTATTAGTGTTTATCCTACTGATGATTGGTTTGCTCCTCGCTTTCTTAATTACAATTAGCGATAAATGGGAAGAGTTAGAATATAGCAATGAACGTTTTAAAACTGCTATTAAGGTTATTATGGGAGTTACTGTATTGGTAGGGATAATAATTCTTGATATGATGTTGTTTTTCGGAATCAAAATAAAATTTACTGAACTATCGAACTACTACAACATTCACAACAACCCTTCAAACGTAGCAGAATACTATGAAATCAAACAAAAAGATGGTTTATTAGACTTGAAGTTGAAGGATAAGTACCGTGATTTAGGTATGTTACAGGAACAAGCAAAAGCTAAAGTCGTAAAAGAAGAAGATAGTTTCTACCAGATTGAATACAAGGGAGAATACTTTGAAGTGAAGAAGGAGAAAAAATGATTAAAACAGTAAAACGATACATTAAACGCAACATTAAACGTAACCCTTACCATGCAGGGCTTATCGCTTATAACTTAGGGGTGTTTGCATGGCTACAAACCAACGCTATCGCCTTAATGGGGCAACACAACGTGACTATTCCACCTATTCTGCAACAGTATAGTGGGGAAGCTATACGATTTATTAGCAACTATACGCCCCTTGCGTGGTTGATTGGTTCAATGTTACTTGCTTGGTTGTTTAAGGTTGTGGGTTCAGTTGCACGTCTAGTTATCTTTGTAGGATTGCTTATAGTGGCAGTATATCTTATTCGCAACTATGCGATTGCACTTTGGTAAGAAAGGGTTTTGGGGGAGTGAAAATGATTAGTTTAGATATTTGGGAACGGTTGAATATCCTAGATCAATACTTAAAAAGTAAAGGCAGTAGTTTGAAAGAACACTTGCAAAATGAGAGCAATGTAGTTGAACCAATGGCAAGCCTTCATATCAACGGAGTTGTCCTAGAGGCAATGGAGTTGGAGTTTTACGAGAAAGGGAAGTGGGTAGGTAGTTATTATGTACCACACCCAGACGACAACGTGGACTTTGATTACTATTTGAAACAGACTGACAGCGAGGAAGACGACCTTACCATCACCACTTTAGAGGGAACAGATGGCAAGAGCTACTATGTTGTAGAACGTAAATTTTAAGGAGAAGAAAAATGATGAAGTTTAGAGCGTATGATAGTGGTTCATTGTGTCGTATGTATCAACCAGACGAAGTTATGGTTGGTGATGGCAATATTTGGATTATTGATGAGGACGCTGTTGCCGGTGAATGGATTGTGAATAACGACCTTAACCTCATGCAATCAACAGGCTTGTTTGACAAAGATGGTCAAGAGATTTTTGAGGGGGATATAATTTCAACATATACTGATAATTTAATTATCAAAAGGGATAATTTACTTGGATTTTATGTAGAAGTAGATGAAAAAAGAGAATATTTTGCTGAAATAGTAGATATTGAGTATCTTGACTTATTTGCTAAAGATTTTGGAGTTGCAGTTAAAGTTTTAGGCAATATCTACGAAAATCAAAAGCTACTAGGGGAGTAAGAAATGGAATTGACAATGGATCAATTCAATTCCAAGTACCAAATGGAAGTGATAGACCTTGTAGGGACGATTTATGGCTCTAAAAAGGTGTATAAGTTTGATAGGTGGGAAGAAATACAGTTCTTTCTACCTTTCGGCTATAAACTAGCTTCCAGAATGATTGTACTAGCAGAATTGAAGTATGATGGCATAACTGATGAATACGTGGTGAACGAAATAAGGCAGAAAGAATTTTCAGGTGACGAATTAACTTTCTTGGAGCAGGTGAACGAAGCCTTGCCTTTGTTTGGTGATAGCTTGCAAGTAGAGGACAACAGCAAAGATTATGGCATCTTGCTAGTTGACTTACCTTCTAGTTTTTTCAAGTACACTTTCATTACAAGACGTATCATAGCTGACACTTGCTACTATGTGGCATTAAACCGTGATGAACTTAGCTTCCTTGCAGAAGAAGGGGCAAAAGCTGTTTTTACCAGAGAGGAAGTAGAAGCAGATGCAATACTACGGAGACACTACTTTAAAGAGCTATCCAGACTAGAACTCACACGACAGGAAGACTGATGAAAAATTTTGATTATGTTCTAGGGCAGAAATACAACGAACTGACTATTTTATCCTATACGCCCCCTTTAAAAGACAAAAGGCATCATAGGGATTGTACTTGTCAATGCTCTTGTGGGAAAGAAGTAACCTTACGCTTATCTAAAGTGATAAGAGGGGAAGTTTTATCATGTGGGCATTTACAGATGGAAGCAGGGAAAAAGCAGTTGAAGAACCTAGACGTAGAAAAAGCATATCAGGCAAGAACAAGTAAAGATGTTCCACAGTCTAACACAACGACAGGCATCAGGAACATAGCTTGGTTAGAAACTGAAAAGAGATACCGCGTTAGCGTTACAAGGCATGGGAAGACTTTTAGTGAGCGTACAGACACGCTAGAAGAAGCGATTGAGTGTAAGAAAAGGTTAGTCCGTGAAGCAGAGGAATATTTTGGAGAAAGGATATACAAGGAGTAGTTATGGGAAAACTAGCACCTAACAGAAAAGATTATAGTTCATTGATAGGACAGACGTTTGGAGAGTTGACAATTCTTTCCATAGGAGAACCCCTTCATGATGGCAGTCATAGTAGAAATTGCTATTGCAGGTGTTCTTGTGGAGTGGAGTTGACTAGAAACTTTTTCCATGTAAAAGCTGGTAGGGTGAAGTCATGTGGGCATCTACGGTCAGAAAAAGCCAAAGTACACGCTAAAGAAATGGGTTTGAGAGGTGCTAAAAAAATACGAAACGTGACAGCCAAAGCTCAATCAAACAATCAATCAGGTATCAGGAATGTTTATTGGATAGAATCAGAGGGACGTTACGTTGTTTCTATTAAGCGAAATGGGAAGATGTTCCGTGCAAGATCAAGCACGTTAGAAGGTGCGATTGCAAAGAAAGAGGAACTACTAAAAGAGGTTGAGCTTTATTTAGAACAAGTAAAAGAGAGGGATAAAACAAAACCTTGATAGATGATGCAATTACAAAAGTTAAAGAAACTAAAGGAGAAGAATTATGACTGAACCGACAGAACACCAAATTTTGGTGGAAGGCATGACAGCAGAAAAAATCCAAGAAATGTTTGGAAAGTATCGTGTCGCAACAATCAATTTTATCAAACCACACAAGACCATGCTGATTGTGAATTTTAATTCCCTATGGAAAAAGGGGACAAAATGTTTCCCTTATTTTGATAAGCAATTAGAGTATTTTCTTTCAGACAGCAACCATAAGTACCTGCAACGCTTGTACAATCGCTTGATGCGTGAAGCTGAAACGATTGACTATGGTGGGTCAAGAAAATTGTATGTCCTAGAAGGCAAGACCTATCAAATTGTAAGCAAGCTGAATATCCCTATTGATGGAGTACGTCCCTTGCACCCTGTAACTATCATAGATATTTTTGAAACAGATACCTATTTGATTGATAGAGAGTGCAAGCTGACCGAGGAAGAAATCAATAGACCAATGTTTTAAAAGCGTGTATCTAACACGCTTTTTCTTTTTATGAGAAAGATCACTACAGGCTGTTTGGAGAAGTTATAATAGATTTAACAAAAGAAAGGTGGCTATATCATGTCAAGAATATCAGACTTAAAAAGGCGTTTAGATGATTTTTCAGAAAGCAGTTACTTTTGGGAGTGGAAAGTTTTAAAAGAGAACTACAATGCTACTGACGAAATCATGCAGGAGTTTAAAGATAAAGTGCTATCCCAGTCAGACTTTATGAACCAGAGAAAGTTTAGGTTGAAATTTGAAGAATCGTCCTATGAATGGCTTTGGATTGTTAGTTTAGGTGGTAAGGTTATTAGTTCTGATGCAGTAGAAGGAGTTATAGAAGAACTAGAAATTCCTAATGAAGAACTAGAGCAATGGCTAAAACAGTTAGTCAACACCCTTGAAACTGACTTAGAGGCATTGCACAAAATCTGTACGAAAGAACTTAGTGATATTATCCAGAAATACAGTCTTGATACAGACGAAAAAGAAACCACTTTTAGTCCAGACTTAATCAGTCGATTTAATAAAATTGCCGAAGAAAGTTATATGTATCAGGGGAGAGTGTTGTTGGTAGGTTATAACGCAACAGACGAAATATTTGGGGAATTTATTGAAAAGGCTGTTGACCGTTCGTCTAGCTATTTAAGTGGTTGTGAGGAGCTTGGTATCACCTTGGAAGATTCATCAGAAGATGGAGCAATGTACATAGGTTTGTGTGCTTGTAGCTTAGACGAAGAAACGCTGAAAGAAGCACTCGAAGAATTAGAGGTTGAGAACCCTGAACAATGGCTAAGACAAGTGGTTGAAAAGCTAGAAAAGATAACTGGTGAAATTGACAGAGTGTTCACAGAAGAACAAGAAAAAGTTATTGAGAAATATGGTCTAACATACACTTCAAATGAAGAATTTGGGGACAAATAAAAAGTAGGGGAAACCTACTTTTTTATTTTTAAAAATACAAAATGTAATATAAAAAAACACAGAAAGTAGTTGACAAAGAAGATGAAATGTTATATAATATAATCATAAACAAAGTTAAAAATTGGAGAATGAATATGTCTATTGAGAAATGGTTAGACCGTGCAGATGATTTGTCAGAAGATAACTATATGTGGCAAGGATTTGAGTTGCGAACTTGCTATGGAGCAACCGAAGATATGATGCAAGAATTTTGGGAGCTTGTTGATAAGCGTATCGACAGCAACTACATGAAGGAATACGAGAAAGACCATATCGCCCACGAAGAATCTTGTAACGAAAGAGACCTTACATACATTAGTTTGTGTGGGGTGTCTGTTGACAGACAGGCTGTAGAAGATGCGATTGATGAATTGGAAATCGAAGATGAAAATATCGAAGAATGGCTTGAAATTATCGTTGGGAAACTCACAGAAGTTATTGGGAAAGTCAACAATGATATGAACAAAATCCAAGGTGAGATTATTTCAAAATATAACCTTATCTATGTTGACGCAGAAGATGATGATTAAAAAGGAGAATGTGAAGATGTTGGAATTAGAAGTACGCTTAAAAGCAGAAGATAAGAAGATTGATGTTGAGATTGTAGATTTTGAGGCACGTGTGGTCGAATCGTGGGTTGATGGAGAGCTATGTGAGTTCTCCTTTGATGAAGTGGAGTTTCCAAACGTTACAGATTTGGAGCTTATCTGTCAGTTGAAATCTGATAGAAATTTAAAGTACCCTACCAAGTTAAAAGAAGGGGAGTATTATAAAGTTTCCTTGCTGAATCTTAGCAACCAAGACCTAGCAATTAAGGTTGGAGAAGACACGGTGGTAGAGCTACTAGAATGTGTCAATATTTTTGAGAAATTGGGGTAAAATAATTGACAAAACTCCGCAATATGAGATATAATATAATCATAAAAAGTTAAAAAAAAAGGAGAACTTTTACGGTAGCAAAAACTACCAAAGCCAAAACTGCAAAGAATAAAGGGGAATAAATATGATTAATAATGTGGTACTTGTAGGACGTATGACAAAAGATGCAGATTTGCAGTACACAGCAAGCAATATTGCTGTCGCAACGTTCAACCTAGCAGTAAACCGTAATTTCAAAAACAACAATGGTGAGCGTGAAGCTGACTTTATCAACTGCGTTATTTGGCGACAACAAGCCGAAAACCTAGCAAATTGGGCTAAAAAAGGTGCGTTGGTTGGTATCGTAGGACGTATTCAAACACGGAATTACGAAAACCAACAAGGCCAACGTGTCTATGTCACAGATGTTGTGGTAGATAGCTTTCAACTCCTAGAAAGTCGGAATGCACAAGGGAAACGTGAGGGGAACTCACAAGCACCTAGTCAGAATAACGATGGCAATGCAGGAAGCCAAACACCTGATTTTGGTAATGGATTTGGTGGTTTTGGGTCAAGTTCGCCAATGGATATTTCAGACGACGACCTACCCTTCTAGTACACCTTAAAAAAGAAAGAAACAAGTTGAGGCTCTTGAACTAAAACAGTTCAAGAGTTCTTAACTATCATAGGAGATTTTATATGGCAAGGAAGTTAAGAAAAACTTTTTGGGAGAATGTGAAGAAAGAGCGTTCGAACCGTGGGTTACCTTATTCAGATATTGCAGAAAAGATGGGTAAGACGAATAGCTATGTAACAACTATATTTTCAGACGAAAAAAATATTGGTATGGGTATAATTTTCCCCTTGTTAGGAGCAATGGGAATGACTTTGGAACAAGCGTTTGGGTCAGAAGTAGGGAATAACTACAAACTACCAGATGCACCACAAGAAGCTATACAGAACTTTTGGAGCTATTTGGATAATCTATATCCTGACTTGAAACCAATGAGTTCAAGACGAAGGGCAGTAACTAGTTTAGGTTACTGGTGGGGCAGATATCCACGGAACGGTTGGATCGCTTTGACGTTAAACAAACTAGACCGAATTAGTAGAGCTTTGGGGCTAACACCATTGCAACTTATTTCATCAAGAAAAGCTCTTGCAGGGCGTATGTCTATCAAGAAACAAAATGGCTTAGTTAGTGTCGAGGTTAAGTATGGGAGAGAAAAGATTGTCTCACTTATGCTTGATGGCGATAGTACCAGAACTAAGATTGAAGATTGGTTGATGGTTCTTTCATCAGGCGAAAAAACAACGCCACTAAACCTAGAAGATAACTACGGTGAAGATGCACAGGTGAAGTTGCTGTTTGACGAAAAGATGAACTTGAATGTTTTAGTCTTTACAAATGGACTAGAAGTTGGAAGAAAGAAAGTAAAGAAACAGACGGTCAACGATTGGCTGTTGAAGTTTAGCAGGAAGGAGAAGGGTTACGGAGCATATCTTAGCCTTTTAGGAATAGAAGAAGATGGATAGACCTATCTTAACAACAGAAAACTACTTTTCACGCGCCTTACATGGTAGCTGTTTCAAAAGAGGAAATCCCAGACAAGGAAATTATTGTCTTTGATGAAGAATTGCTTGAAACAGGAGAAGCTGTACTTTACGCTCATATCCAGAGAGTGAAAGAAGTGGTAGAAGGCTTAGTTCCACCTAAACATTGTGGGGAATGTGACTATTGCAAGGCGATTAAGCACCTTGAATATCCTGCATTGACTTTGGCTCAATATATCGAGGGAGAAAGCAAGCGAAAACTTGATAAGATTGTTGGATTTTAAAAAGACTGCACAGGATTTGAGAAACTTTAATTTAGACTTTCTTTCCATGATATAATTGAATTATCAATCTAAAGAGGTGAACTATGGACTTTCAAGAACTGTTTGGAAACCTATCTGACGAATTAGACAACTTAGTCAATAGACTAGAAGCTAACGTAGGTAGCAACAAAAACAACGAAACTTTCAAGGAAGATGTATATAATCTTTGCGAGGCTACAAAGTTCAATGTATCTTTCAGGGATATTGAGCGTTTGAAATCATACAAGAAACTTGTTGAGAGTACAGATGAAGCAAGTATTGACTATGTAAAAGACACAATCAAGAATTTCTACAAAGAGTTCATTGGATCATTGAAAGATGAATTGTATTAGGCAACAGGAGAAGGGCGACACGCCCTTTTTTGTTTGGTGAAAAAGAGACGAAAGAGTTTTATGAGCCTGTTCACTAAACCAAGAAAAAAAGAGTTATACTTGATATATATAAAAATAAAGGAGAAGTATAATGGCTTCGGAAAAAATTATAGAGTTTGACGAGAACAATCGTTATAAAGTGAAGTTGGAAGTGGGAAATGTTGACACGTCAACAGTAAAAGGAGTTGCGATAGATGATGAAGTTGACTTCTTAAAAGAAGGGGACGAAAATTCTATTAAATTTTGGGTATTAGAATCGTATGTAAAAAGAGGAGAGATAGAACATGAAAAGTGGGATTGTGAATACTCATTTTATCGCCAATGGCACGTTGTCCTTGAAGATGGCAAATTAGTAGTAAAGAAAAGCAACTATTATGAGGAATTTTTATTTGACGAAGAAAATTTCCCAGAAGGTATGTCTGGTTCAGATTTTGAAGATAAACTAGACAAAGACGCTAAGTATGATATTTTAATTTCTTACGAAAAATTGCCAAATGAAGAAAAGACAGCTAGTTCAATTACCTTAGATTGTCATGATATGGATAGTGGTTCTAGCTATGGGACAGGAATTGACGCTCCTGACGTGGAATTAGAAGACGCTGACCTAGAGAAACTTGCTGACTGGTATGTGAAGCACTATGGAAACGGTTCAGTAACAGTCGAGGACGTGAAAAATCATGAATACGACAATGAAATCAAAGAAATCATTGAGCAGGCTATCTTAGACAATGCAACGGTTTATGATGAAAAGGCAGGAAAATACTATAATCAAACCGAAAGGTCGTATTTTGTAGCCTATTCTGCAAAGGTAAATTGCTCTTTTGAACTAAACGGAATGACCTTTAATATCAATTATGATGAAATTGAGCGTCATTTTGCTTTAACAAATCGCTTAGATGATTATTCTAAAATCCTAGAGCTAGTAGAAAAAGACGAGCTAGATAACCTGTTTTCAGATAGTGACAAGGACGAGTTGGAACAATTAAAAGTCCAGATTAAAGATAACTACTATTCAGTCGCAAGTGTTCCTGTCGAAATTGATTGGGAAATATGTAAAGGTTACGCAAAAGAATCAGGTGTATCTGATGAATATCTGACAGAAGCCAATCTAAACCGTGCTTTAGAAATAGCTTTAGAAGATATTACACTTGAATACACTAAGGTAGGAGACTGTTTTGTCCGTCTTAAAGATGGTTTGATCCATGTAGGAACAAATATCGCAGAATACGAAGATACAGCAGAAGATGATATTGAGACGATTGGGAAATTAACCCTAGAAGAAGATGACTTGGGTATTTTACGCTTGTATGTATCAGGGGAAATGCAAGATGAATTGAGCAAGGTTAAAGACTACAAAGAGGTTATTACACGAATTTGGAGTTATGTAACATGGTTTAAGCAAGAAAAAGCAAAAGCAGACACCTATATCCAAGAAATCAATGCTAAAATCAAGGGTATCTTACCTAATCTGATGGAGCGTATCTTGAACATTGCAGAAGTTGAAAAAACAAAGAGTGGTTGAATAAAACGCTAGGACTTGCAAAAGAGCTAGACCAAGCAGTAGTAAACTATTTAAGTGCTAAGAGAGAAGTGCGTCAGGCACTAGAAGATGATAGCTTGAAAAGATTAAAGGTTGATACAATAGGTATTGGACTACTTAACCTAGACGCTTTAAAAGGTGGCTCTTTAAGAACAGGTGTTGAATCCTTGACAACCATTTTGGGAGACTTGCAAGTAGGAAAATCATCATTTTCTATGTTGCAGGAGGCGGAAAATAAGTTTAGAGAAGTATTGGAAATGGAATTAGGTTCATGCTCATTAGTTCTGACAGAAATCAACTCACAACTTGAAAAGCTACTTAGTGAGCATAGCGACAATGAAAGAATGGTACAAGAAATTGAGGAAGCAAAAGCACTTACAAAACAACCGAAAGTCATTACAGCAGAAAATGAAATGATTTCTGCTTGGAACAAATACATTAGCTTGGAAATGGAAGGGAAGGAATAAACATGAAAGAGACTATTGAAGATTTTTTAGAAGAAACGAAGCATCTTTCAGATGATACAGTCCTTGGAGAAAAGATAGGAACGGAATTTTATTGGAAGTATGGCAAGGCGACAAAACACTTTTGGAACTGGTATTTTGATAGCGATTGTGTAGTGACTATGAAGCACTTACGTTATCTTGCTGACTTGGAATTGAAGCTCCTAGACAAAGAATAAGCATATAACTCCCAGAGGAACAGTTCCTTTGGGAGTTTGTTTTATAGCACAAAAATAATCACAAGAGAGTAAAATAGTTGACAAAATAAAGAGAATGCTATATAATATAATCATAAAAAGAAAAGAGGAATATTATGATTACAGCAAAAGAGGCGAAGGCACTTTATAACGAGGTTTTCTTGATGCGTGACAAGTACATTGAAGAAGTGATTGAACCACTTATTAAGGAGAACGCTACAATGTCTAAAAGCGTGAGTGTGAAGGCGATTGGGCGATATATGTCAGATGTGAGTATTGACTTTCCAAAGCCTTACGCTCAATATAGAGTGGACGTTGAGTTGACAAATGCAGTTGTCCAGATGTTAATTGAAAATGGCTATAAAGTACACTTTGCTTGTGGTATTGGTACTCAAATGTACGATAGCGAGGGAGAATTGATTATCAGTTGGGAGTGATGTAGAAAATGCTACTTTATTCAAACGGTGAGGAGATAGAGTTAAGAAAATGGCAGAAGGCTTCTGTTGTTAGAAGTCGCAGACCAGTGCAGGGAATATTCTTAGAAGCCCTTGGGGGACGTGGTAAGACCATTGGAGCATTGGCTATTTGTCAGGAGAAGAAAGCTAAACGAGTTTTGGTGATGAATGACAAGACTGTTATTCTTGATGGGTGGCGTAATGATTGTGAGAATATAGACCTTGGTTATCCAGTCTATTATGAGTTCAGGACAGATAAGTGGTTGCGATTTAAAGCAGAGGCGATCAATGAAATAAAAGGGAAACTATCTGCTCTAAGGAAAAAGATAGGGGTGCATAAACTTTACAGAAAGAATGAGGAGTATGTGGAGCTATTTGACACCCTAAAGGAAATGGAGCAGGAATTAGTCTTTGATGTGCTGATAATTGATGAATGGCAGAATATGTGTAGTAGTATAACTAGTCGAAATTACAAGCTGATTAAAAGGGACTACACTATTGGGCTATCTGCAACACCTATTAGACAAAAAGGGGAGAATTTTTACCCTTTGGAAAAGGTGTTTTTCAACTCCCCAGAACCAAGTTCAAGGAACGAATGGCGAGTTAAGTGGGGCAAGTTGAGGTATGACGATTATTCGGCAACTAAGACCAGATGGGAAGACTTTATGGACTATGAAGCATACATAGAGCAACTTGATAGCAGATGCAATTTTATGTGTGGTGAAGAAATAGAGTTTATTGAACAGGCAGAAGAAAACAATGGATTTAAAAAAAAGACCTATCCTTACAGAGTGAAAATACCTAAAAGCAACCTAGAGAAGCTAAAGGATTTTCGGACGTATAATGTACTAGAGGTTGATGGTAAGTACATTATGGGGAAAGGCTCTATGTCAAACAAGCATATTGAACGCTATCTCAAGCAAGCTGAAATTAAATATGACTTCCCGAAAGTCATGGTTGACCCAACGAAGACAAGCCCTGTTATGGATTGTGTGAAGGGTTTGCTAGACCGTTCATTTAGTCGTTCAGAAGGTTTAGTCGGTGGTGTTCTAGTGGCTTGTGAGAGCAAGCAGGTGGCAATAGCAATGTATGAACTCTTTAAGGGCAATTCATTGGGATTGTGGGCAGGAAAAAAACAGATAGATAATCTCACTTGTGCAAACCTTATCGCTACAACAAAGTCAATTAGAGAGGGTGTTGACAAGTTACAATACAGATTTGATACGTTGGTAGTTCTTGACCCAAAACCAAGGGAGAGTGGAGAGTACAACGACTACAGGCAGTTGCAATGGCGTATATCAGGAGCAAGGCAACAGCACAATGTAAATATCATTGAATTTATATATGTGGAGGAATAAAAACAGAGGAGAAAAAAGATGAAGCATATTGTAAGAAAAGTTTTAGAAATTTTAGGGAAACACAGAACGAAGGAAGTACACGTTTTGATTGATATTGATGGTGTCTTGGACTTTAAGGATTTGTTGGTAGATGATGAAGTCAGGACGATTCACAACCTATCAGGACAATGGACTATTCGTAAAGAAGTTTTAGATTGGTTAGAACAACTATCTAAAGAGCAAAAGGTGAAGTTCCATTGGTTTTCAACGTGGGGGAATGAAAGCAACATTATCAATAGCTATCTAGGTATATCTGACTTTGATGTTATTGAAATTTCAAAGGTGAAACCTGTAGAAAGTAAAGTAGAGGCTCTTGGGAAGTTGATCCATTCATTGCACGAAAAAACAATAATCGTAATAGATGATTTGTTTGCGAGTGGTTATTTTGAATGGTATATAGCCCGTGTGCATGACGAAACAAAGACTATGTTTAATGAGTGGGAGAATATCAGACGGTCAAGTGTCGATAATTTAGTAGAGGTTCATTTTATTGCCCCAGACAAGAGAGTAGGGCTTGTCAGGGAAGAAATGGAGTTCGTAAATGATTTGGTTGAGAGCGTAAAATTTGAAAAAGAGTAAAAGAGGGCGAATAGCCTTCTTTTTGGTTTTTGCAATAGATTATCTTAAAACGCACAGAACGCCTTCTAAGGAGTTTTAATAAAAATAGGCATAATTGTACCAGAGAACTCCTAGAGTGCGACACAGGGGAAAACAGATAGGAATAATAGTGGATTAAGACTGAAAGATACTTTTTAATAGACGATGTTGGGAGTAAGGTAAGAGAAATTTTAAAAAAAGAGTGAAAAAAGTTGACAGAAATCATTGACAGTTAGAAAAAGATGATATATAATATAGTCATAAATAAAGGACAGGGGATTTTTAAAAATGAAATTTAATATTACGCAAAGTATCAAACCAGAAGATTTGATGCAAGGTATTTCATGGCATGGAGAAACAAACCATGATAACGAGGCAGTAGAAAAGCTGAAAGAACTGAATGTGTTTGTATCAGACCTAGTAGCAAAAATCTTTTTCTTTCAGTTGCAGATGGAACAAGTTGCGATCAATCAAAACAACCTAAGTGCGAAAAAACTTTCAAAAGAAGCTAAAAAAATGCTAGAGAACGTTGTCAAGATGGCAACTAAGGAAGAAAATTGGGGAGCTATCCCAGAACTTTTTAAAGGAGAAGAAAATGGCTGAAAAAGGAACAGTTTGGGTAAAAGGATATTTAGAAGAAAACGGAGATATTATTATCTCGTTAGGTGATGATGGCTACCACCGAATTTTACAAGACTATGTAAAAGAAGGTGTCGTGGAACTAAAAAAGGAAAATGAGTGATGAATAAAGAACGTTACACAAAGAAAGACTTTTATGTAGGGCAGGAAGTTTATGCAGAATGTATAAATGTAGGTGGTTTGGCACTATTGAATACAGGAGATATTACGAAAGAAGTTGTGACTAAAGTAGGGAATAAATACGTTGGAACTGACAAGCGTGACTATCTTATTGCAAATGGGGTTGAAGTAAGTGATTATAACCCTAACTTTGTGGTCTGGACTGACAAAGATGAAGTAGAAGCAAAAGTAGCTAAAGACAAGGTGTTTCAAAAACTGGTGAATGAGTTCAGATTGGGGTTAGGCTCTTTGCAAGAACAAAAACTTTACAAAGCATTAACCCTTGAAGATTTGCGAGAAATTGAACGTATCGTAGAAAACCGACAGAAGGAGAAGTGATATGGGATATACAGGGTGGCTTATGCCAGACGGGGTGTTTTTCCCTTGCGGTCATAAAGAACATAGGGAAACGTTGTTAGAGTTGTTGGAAATGCCCCAATACAAAGAACTAAGAACAAAGAATATAGACAGAGGCAAATGGTATAACCACGAACCAGAAGGAAGTGTTTGTTTTTGGGATACCGATTTTAAGTTTGCCAGTTTTGAAGGTGAAATGACAAAACCAGTTGAGGATTTTCTCATTGAGCATTTCCCAGAGTTTAATGACGAGCAAAAACTAAGTATTTATTATAAGTTTCACCTTATAAAAAATAAGACTAAAGAGCAGGAAGAAGCCTTGAAAAGATTCAAGGAACAGGGATAAAAGGAGTAAGTTTTAAAATGGGACAAGAACACTCAATAAAAAATATTGTATGGCAGTTGCCTATGGTAAGTGCGGAAAACAACAACACAGGCTATATTCATGGCAATGCAAAACCTCACGCTTTTGCACCTTCTGACGATAATCTTATAAACTGGTCTTTATGTAAAAAATACGGTCAATACAGTAAAGAATATGAGACTATCAACATTGAAGGTGTTGAAGAAAAATACCTATGCAAGAAGTGTTTGGGACGCTACAAGAAACTGAAAAAGAAAGAAGAAAACAATAAATGAAAGCCAAAAAATATATAGAAGTTGAGAATGTTCAAGGAAAAAAAGTCACTATACCAGTACACCAAGTTCAGTTTATTATGAATGATGGGACACTTGTTTTTAAGTCAGAAGCTAGTGGCAAGAATATTGGAGTTAAGTTGACAAAGGAATCCGAGCAAATTATTATAGAAAATCTCTAATGAATATTAGAGAAACCAGAGAAAAGGAGCTATTGTATGAAACTTGAAGGAAAAACAAAAATTGGGGAACTTGTCACTTTGCTATCTGAAAAGGATAGTTATACTATCGAGGTAGTGAGTGAAGCTGACGAAAAGAAAAAGAAAAAGTCAGATAAGGACAAGAAAGAACCAGAAGGCATTGGGAATTATAAAAAAGAGTTTCCAAAGAGTTCAGTTGAAATGCGAGGTATCAAGAAGATCAATGACAATGAAACAAGCGTAAAGCTGAAATTCGCAGGAGAACGGTTGACCTTCCAATTTGTAACAGGAACACCATACGAAAAAGTGGTTGAGATTTTGAAATAAGGGGTGGAAGAATGACAGCATCAAAAGACCAACGGACAGGGTGGTTGAAAGAACTCAAAGTAGGGGACTATGTATTTGTGAAACAATACAGGGGTGCTTTGGGTAGCGTAAAAACACTCGCTGTTGTCGATAAGATAACTCCGACAGGGCGGATCAACATTGGGGTACAACAATTTCAACCATCAGGAGAGTGTCGTCAAGGCTACAGATCGACAAGATTAGAACAGGCAACAAAGGAGAATATCAAGGAGTTCACCTTAGAAAAACAAAAATCTACTCTTATTCGAGAAATAGCTGAAAAAGTAAATGGTGGTGTGTTAGCAAAAATGGACACTATTGACTTGAAAGAAATCAAAATGACGTTAGATAAGTACACAAAATAAAAAAAATAAAGCCTTTCAATACGAAAAGAAGGGCTTTTTAATATAAAAACATTACAAAAAAACACAAAAAAGGAGAAAATAGTTGACAAAGGTTGTTTTATGATATATAATATAATCATAGAAACAACAAAGGAGAGAAATCTCTCTATGAAAAAGGTTAGGAGAATGAAATGGGAGTTGAAGTAAAGTTTGGGAATTTAGGAATAGATGCTATCGAGCGTGATTTAGGAATTAAGTTCACAGAAGAAGACAAAAAGTTGCTACAAGAAACACGTCAAGAGACTGTTATGGTGGGAAATGAGAAAGTGAAGATGCCTTCTCGCTCTTGGCATTTCTTTGATATTCCACGCCAACTTGAATTAGGGAGCTATGGATTTTTCCTAGAAATTCGTAAAATGTTATCACGATATGAGTTAAAAGGTAAACTAGCTGTTAATTTTGTTTTTTCAGAGGAAGAAAAACCAGAGAAATTGTATAGATTGAGAACGCTAGAGGGCTTCCCAATTTTCCTGTACGGTACAAAAACAGAGGTATTGGCAGGTTCAACATTCACACACCCTTGCTTCTATCAAATCTACAAAGAGAATAAAAAAACAATCGTTTACAAAGAAGTTAAAACTTTAAGATTTTTTGAACAAGTCAAAGGATTGGATATGCACGTCCCAGATGATTTTCTAGTGCCGAAAGAAGGGGACTATAACGGACGTGAAGTTAAACTTTCAAAAAATGAGCTTTTGAACCCTAATAATAAAAATACTATACTTTTTGATATTTATTCAAGAATTAACAGAGTTAAGCCTTGGAATGGGGAACAATTAAAAGATATAGACAAGAAATATTGGGAGTTGAAGTATAGCGATTTAGAAGAAGAACTCAAAGGCTATAAGAAACACCTGAAAGAGCTAAAGGCTAAAGTGCAATAAACGGAGGAATAACACAATGACAAAACTAGAAGAACTATACAAGAAAATGCAGAGTGAACCTAGATTTAATTCTTGCTATGGTGAGCGTGAATTGATATTTACACGCTATGGGGCAAATGGATTTGGCTCAAAGACAGAGTGTTTCTTCGAGGAGCGAAAAGGGGAGCTGTACGCTCTTAAACGTTCAACAATGTATGATCCTGCATCATCAACCTATAAAATGATAAACGAAACAGGTTATTTAAAAATGTGTACGATTGATGAAGCAGTTCATTTTTTGAAGTATGCGTAAGGAGAAAGGAAAGAAATGACTTACACTTTAAAAGTAGAACTAGACACAAAAGGGTACAATGAGTATCTTGAAAAAATCTTCAAACACGCTTATAAATTGAAACGTGAGTTGGTGAACTACTACAACCGTCAAGAATACCGTAGAAAATCGTCTGATGATTACAAGTATCTTGCAGAAGAAACGAAAGAACTTAATGAGTTGCAGGAAAAAATCAAAGACACCAAAGATAAAGAATTGAAAAAGGCTTTGAAGGAAGAATACAAAGTTAAGTCAGAGGAATTGAAAAAGTCTTGGATTGCTCTCAACAACGCCTTTGGATTGGGAAGTGGCAAATTTGTTGATTACAAAAACATGGGGCAAGCTAGTGTGATGTATGAGCGTTACGCAAAAGAAGGCATCATTAACTGGTCTAGCTTTGAAAACATGGCACAATCAACGAAAATGGGCTATTTGAAGCGTAGAAGCCAGAGTGATAGTGATAATTTCATGAGAGTTCCTAGAGCGATTGATTTTACAACTATTTGGTACAGAAAATGCAACCATAATGTCTCAATGAAAGGTGTCTCTTTTGGTAAACGAGGGAATAAAATCACGCTCCCTTGGAAGTTTAAGAATGATGCAGAAATTAGACTATCCTACGCTTTGGAAATGCAAAACTTAGCCTTATATGCTATCAAACGTGTACTGGTGAAGGATAACACTTGGAAGTATTATGCTTTAATGGTGTTTGATGGCGTACCTTATGGGACGAAAGAAAACTTACCTGCAAAGGGCAAAGTTGTTATCTCCTTGGATATTGACAAGCTAGAAATTGTAGCTAAAAATGAGAGCGTGAACAAGGAGTTGCGTTTTGACCTATCTAACGATTTGGGATATTCAGATAAGTTGTCACGACTAGATGTCAAGATTGAAAATTCAAGACGATTGAACAACCCTGACAACTACGAAGAAAATGGAGTTCCCAAAAAAGGAGTTCACGTTTGGAAGAAGTCAAACAACTACATTAAGTTGACTAACAAGAAACGCTACTTATGGCACAAGATCAAAAGCTATCGAAAAAATCGTTTTGAAAAGATTGTAAACGATATTCTGGAACTTGGTGACGAATTTGTGGTCTATAAAGAGGATTTTAAAGCCTTGCAACAGCGTAAGGACTTTGACAAGGAAACAATGTCATGGTATGATACACGCAAACAAAGAGGTTTTGAAATCATGTTCAATGCTCCTCATGAGTTTTTGATGCTCTTGGATATGAAATTGAGTTATTTTGGCAAGACAACGGAAAAAGTTACAAAAGGGAAGTGAGGGCTTGTTTGTGGAACTAGAGAATAGACTGGAATACCTAAGAGAAATGAGTAAGGATTGGGAAGAACGAGAGAGGTTAGAAATGATTGGGATACTAGCCGTTCTACTACCAATTTTTGCCTTGATTGGATTGGCTGTAAATATATACAAACTCACGGAAATATTTGGTACTCTTTTAGGGTTTACTATAATGGCGGGAATACCTAGTGCTTTAGCCTTTCGGGGTTTAAAATTGATAAAGGAAATACCTGACAATAAACCAAAAATAGACTATGTTTTTCTGGACGACACTTTGCAAGAAATGTTACGCCTAATCAATGACGAACCAGAAGCCTTTTTTGGGACAGCGTGTGTGAAAGAAGATGGCATCTACACGCTTCGCCCAGAGATTCAAGAGTTTTATAAAACAGCTTACTCAAGATTAAGTCCTGAAATCAAAGAGGAGAAAGAGCGTAATTTTAAAAAGTTGCAGACTATGATTGAGCGTTATAATTCAGAAAAAACTTACGAAGCATGGTTGAAGGAGAAAGATAATGGTAAAGAGCTACTTTAAATACAGAAATATAGGGGTAGTGCCTATAGTTGCCCTTATCTATTCTTTCAGTATAATTATGTACGGGATAGAACTCCTGAATAATTCTGTAGTGGGAATACAGAAAATTTTAGTTGCTCAAAAAGATGGCTTAACAATAATGATGTTAACCGTAATGATGTTAATTGTGCTGATTGGAGCTTTCTGCTTGCTAACGTGGTATCTAGTTCAATTAGTAGAAGGGATATTGATACTAACTCTTGGGTCGTGCGAACCAGAAGAAGTATGTAGTGTTATTTTTGGGGGTATGTTTGCACAGATGGTTAAAAAGGGAAAGAGGTGCTTTAGTGAACGTAAAAGATTATAAAAACAATGGCGATACGATAGCATACACGCTAGACTACGATATTTTTTGCGTGAGTGTTGAACATAAAAAGACAAATGCAGGGGTTGTTGTTACTGATTTAACTGAACTTTTCGGTTGGTTAAATGAACAGGGAGCAAGTACAGAACCACTCAAAAACTTTTTAGAGTTTCAAAACAGCCTATTGATCGCAGGTGAAACGTTAGATTTTGCTGTAAGCGAGCGTAAAATGACACAAAAAGAAATTGAAAACCTAGCTGATAAGTTGTTTGATAAAAATATATCAGACCACCTAGAAGAAGTTTGTGGGAGAAAAGATGCGTAAGTTAGTGTTTCTCACAATAAATGTTATTGCTTTGTTTTTGATGTCAAGCAACAACGTAAAACAAGTATTGATTGGTCTAGCTATGATATGTGCTTGCTATGTATTCCTTCTGATTGGTTATATCCATAAACCTAGAGAAAATTATCAGTTAAGGAAAGTATCCCTACGTCCTATATTAAAAAAGGGGTATAAGCATGAACGTATAGTCTCTTATGAGGTTGAAGAAGATGTTTTGACAGAAAAAACATGGGAAGAACTAAAGAGTGTTCTAAATTCTTTCGCACTAGAGTTCCTCCATGTAAATTTCCCAAATGTAGAATGGGATAGCCAGTTCTATTTAATGAGGTACAGCGATTACATGGCAGGAATGTTTTTGAGCATAGGTGCTTACGAAAACCTGTTAATGTCAGAGAAGCCTATTGCACCTATTATCTTGAATGAAGCGTTCGTATATGCAGTTATTAAGTTCAATGACTTTGGGATAATCAGACCAATAGTAGAACATGAGTTAGTACATTATGCTTTGTGGAAGGAAGGCAAGAAGTTCCACGACCACGAAGAAGATTTTGAAAACAAACTTGAAGAATTAAATATTCCTTCAAATGATGCTGATAAATCACAGGCGTACAGCTTTGCAATAGATAGGACTGTAACTAGAAAAGGTTTCAAAGATAATTTTTGTTTAGCTATACCACAAAGTAAGTTCTCTAATAAAGGAGAGTACGAGGGAATTATAAGTATGTACAGAGAGAAGTGTCTTCTGAAACTCAATGGCAAAGAATGAAATCCCCACCATCAGGAATTATTAAGAGAACAGGAGGAAGACGTGGATATTTTTGACGTTTATAATTTTCAAAACCAAGTTGAGAATGTTATCAAAGAGGGAAGTCTTAGGGAAGCCTTGGAATTATTAGGAATTGTTTATTTTGGTGGTAGCTTAAAAGAAGGCAATGAGAACACAGTCATTTTTGAATTTTCAAAAGCTAGGACAATGGCAATCGAGGTTCAACTTTTAGAAAAGAAAATACGATTTTGGGGTTGGATAGGAGACTTTCAAAAAGGCGACTATTTTTGGAAGTATGTCTTTGAGAATTATAAAGAGCTATGGCATAGAATTTTAAGTTTGCTTATGGAAGAATATTTCTCACATACTGAATATATCTCTTGTGAGATTGTATCTAACGTTAATAGCAATCTACTATGTCGTTGGGTAGAAACTGTTAAAGTCGTTGAAAATTAGTACACCCACCACTTGACAGTCCCTTATAAATGTTATATAATATAATCATGGTTTATTTGCGAACCTTGGGTAAAACCAGAACAGCGATAGTCTAGCTGAAAACTACGGTAAGAAAGTGGGGCTATTGTACGTGTAGGCAAAACCAAAAAGGATATACCCAATTTATACTAACTGGTTTGCCACTCTTTTGTTTATCACGAAGCAAAACTAGTATTAGTTTTAGATGCAGACTGAATGACACGCAGGCAAAACATTTGATTTTGTAACATTGTTTAAATCAACACGTAGGCAAAACACCGATAACTATTTATTATCACCAAACAACACAGACGCAAAACAAATGAGGTGACAAGATAACACGGTATGCAAAACGAGGAAGAAACTTCTGTAAGAAACAAGATTAGATACAAACTCCCACCAAGCTAGATGCTTGGTGTTTTTATATCCCAGAGACCCCAGAGAAGCCCTGTACGCTTGTTAGTGTCGAGGTGGCATAATCATACCCCAGAACCTTTAAAATGCGAGAGGGGGCAAAAAAGAGGGGTCTATGAACGAGATAGGGCGAACGATAGGACGATCTTCACCATAAAGAGGGGATTTAGAGCAAACGACAAGGCAATCTTCATCAGAAAGAAGGCTTGTATCGAGGCAAAGAACATAAAAAAACAAAAAGAAGAGAAAAAAGTTGACAAAACTATTGACAAACCAGAACCATTGATATATAATATAATCATAAAGAAAGTTAAAGAAAGACCAGTTGGTGCTTTTATACAAGGATAGGGGAAAATCTCCCAATTAAAAAATAGTTCCAAACAATCAATGAAATATCTTTTCATTTACCCTATCCTTATGTAAGAGTATCAACCAGAGGAGAAAACAGATGTCAGTAGATACAAAAGGAAAGTTTTTAGGTGAGCTAGATACAGAAGCCCTTCTTAGCTTCATCAAGGAGAACATTGACCCAAACGCAGAGAGTACGATTGAGACAGAAGAAAGAAAGATTCACTCAAAACTTCATGATGGAGTTATCTTCTTAGGTGAAAAAGAAGGCGTTGAAAAGCTGACAAGTGGCTTTATCCACTTTGCTTGCAATGAGGAAATTCGCTCATTGCATTACTTTCATCATGATACTGTTTGGTTGGACAAAAACAGCTTTGAGAAGAATATCAAGCAAGGTACACCAGAGCTTAATAATGAGGTTACAGAGTTAAGTCTAGGCTTCAATGCGACAGCAGTTGAAGTCATGAAGAAGATTGCAGAGTTCTTTGGTGGCTATGTTCAAGAGGACGACTGTTCGGGCGAATGGTTTTATAAAGTGGAAAAAGCGAAAGAACAGGAGCAAGCATAATGGATAATCTGAACGAACTCCGAGAGGGACTAC